>Ga0209589_1000064_pt1 | contig 103424 bp, 53 predicted proteins | sample CowpeawhiteBW_FD_187525 | JGI IMG/M metagenome (GOLD analysis project Ga0209589, IMG submission 187525) | Root nodule microbial communities of legume samples collected from California USA - Cow pea white BW (SPAdes) (version 2) | ecosystem: Host-associated > Plants > Roots > Nodule | place...
GAATGGCATTTTTGAAATTTTTGGCAACCTTTTTGGCTTCGGGCCTTCTTAACCGAGGCCTAACACCCCTTTTGGCACCGGGTTTTTTGTAACCGAGGCCTATAACTGCTTTTGGCTTCGGGTTTTAAGTGAACCGAGGCATAAAAGTTGTCTGTAATTGCAAAATTGCCACTACGCCATTATAGGCTTCGGTTTCTTGCCAACCGAGACCTATAAGGCGAGGTAAAAATGCAATTCTGTACTAGTGGTAGCACGCTCGCTCAAGCGAGGAAGCTTAGCTTGAGCGAGACAGGCCTGGTCGCTTAAGCTAAGGCTTCTTGCCCAAGCGAGTTTAGTGCAGCTTGTGTGTATTATTTGTATGCTTTGATGTAAATGTGGATCAGGAGATGTTGTGCCATGAGCGGGTAGGTTCATGGCTGGTGTTTGGCATGTGATGGTATGAGTGGGGAGGTTCATACTCGATTACTCTCCTGTGGAGATACGAGCGAGGTAGGTTTGTATGTTCCGTGCTCACAATTGAGAGATGATGCGTGTAGGGAGGTACGTAGCTGGTGGATCACATGTGTTGGACTACAGGCGGGTAGGTCCGTAGAATAGGACTACGAGCGGGGAGGTTCGTAGAGGCAAGACCACAAACGGGCAGGTTCGTGTGAGCATCATGAATCTTGAGTCCATGGCTAACCCTGTTGCATGTTAGAGGTTGAAAAGCCTTGGGTTGTGTTATGAATGTAAACAAGGTCTAATTATGATAATATGATTGGGTGTTTTATATTATTTCAGTTATTTGATTGCTTATATTGTCGAACTCACCCTTTATGTTTGTGTTTGCCGATGATCGTGTATTTCTTTACACGAGAGCAGTTGATGATACAGGTGATGCTGCTAACACTTGAGACAAAGAGAGGGCTATACTGGGGATTTTGAGTTAGGGAATTCTTAGGATTTTCATTATTTTGGTAGATTTTGGAAATTGTAATAAAAGTACTATGTAGTTTTCTTTAAATTATGGCGCTATTATTACTGTGTTAAAATTTTTCCCGCGTTGTGAGAGTAACAAAGTGCGACATTTGAACTTATTTAATTTTATTTATATACTAATTTATTTTAATCAAGTAATTTCCAGTAGGGATGTTACACGTCGTACTTGCCACAACACGCACACTCACACCGGCAACACTCGCCAACCTGAGCCACAACTCAAGAGTTCCTCGAATACACTAATGATGCAGACATCGCCTGGCGGAACCACCTTCACCGCTAAGCGCACGCATTCCAAGAGCCCATTGTTTTCATTGCTATCGCCTGGCGGTCCAGACTTTGTCGCTTGGCGCTACACCAGTACTCACGTAGTACTGGTTTCTTAACCATCCATAACCTTTTTAGGTCCCTACCACGTACTGAAACCTTGCCTTTACTTTCTAAGTTAAGTAGTCATATCTTAGTATATGCTCACAATTCACCTCCACAAGCTACTACCTATTTTTGCTAAGCCACTCATACCAATACCCTATGGACTTGCACATATGAGAATCTCATGCTAGCATCATGTGTCCATAGATGCTCCAACTTTCAATATAATTGTATTGTTCTCAATTATAACTCCAAGTCTTGGTAGTTGGACTAACTGGTATCAATCCTCCCATTTGTTTCTCTTACCATACCAATCTTAGACCACTTACCCTACTCACCATGTCTTGTAGAGTCACCTTGTGTCCTTGGCATATTTATAAAATTATAAATAAATAATTAAAATTAAAAAACAAATTTAAATAAATTGGATGTCGACATCCACAACCAATATAACAAATGCACAAAAACGAACAATGGATGTTAACATCCGTAAACCAAAACAACATACCGGATGTCGACATCCACAAGAGGAAAATTGCAAAAGAAAAAGAGTTACTGGATGTTGACACCTGCAAACCGAATTAACATACTAGATGTCAACATCCGCAAGAGGAGATAAATACAAAAAATGGGTTACCAGATGTCGAAATCCGCAAACCAAATCCACACCCCGGAAGTCGACATTTGTAAGAGTAAAAATCCAAAAAAAAATTACTGGATGTTGACATCCGCGAACCAAATCAACATACCGGATGTCGACATCCGTAAGAGTTACATTCGACATCTGTTTCAGTTAAATGGCGTGCCAAATGTCGACATCGTAAACCAAAATCACAAACTGGATGTCAACATTTGTAAGAGGAGAAAAAAATTGCATACAACGGATGTCGACATCCGGTAGCTCCAAAAAAATATTAAATAGTGCTCAAGGAATTAAAACAGCGAGCAATGAGTGTTATTTTGTATTGTGGGTCTCATGTATACTAGTAGTGTAGAGGCAAAAAACATATAAGTAATCCTTAAGATGAAATATAATACAAATTACAAATAAAAAAATTACTTAACTTAAGGGGGTTGTGTTAACCTTGTAGATGTAGAGAAGAATGGCTCAGGGATATGGAGTGCTAGGTTGGATGTGGAGAGAAGAGAAAATCTTGACCAAATGTGGAGAGAACGAGACTTGTAGATGTAAGTTCTTGTGGCACAACACCAACTAAGTCAAATTAAGGGTGCGTTGGGGCATTAAATGTGATGACCGAGCCTCAGCGAATCTTCGGCAGAAACTGCTCGCGAGGCCGTGAATCGTTAATCGTCTGGTGGAAAACCACTAAACAGGCAACGGAAGACTGAGTTCCAATGGGGAACTCTCACTGAATTGGTAACCCAACGAGATTAAAAACCTAATCTAGGGTTAGGGTTGAGCTGAGACGAAAGGGGAAATTTATCACTCTCATTCATCAACGCTGTCTTACAATAAGGTTGGCTTGCCTTTTATAGCTGAAGGTAACCAGAAAAGGAGAAGAAGAAGAAATGTCGTCTAACAGATTTTCCTAACGGCAAAGATGTGAGGTTAACCCTAAGTGATTAGTGTGGAATGCGTGAAGCGGTGGAGAACTCTAGCGAATAAAGGCTCTCGAAGATGCAGAAGGCAGGAACGTGTGATGCTGAAGTGAGGTGGAAAACTTGATGGTGTTTGCGACACGCGGAAACTGTAAAAGGGGTTGGCCTTCATAAAGGAGAAAGGCAGCTAGGGCTGCACGTTGGGTGTGTTAGTGACAAAGGGTTATTGTACGAAGAAACCCTAGCAACAGCTCTCGCGTGATGCGTGATTTCTGAAAGTAATTGGGTTGCCTGAAGTGGGTATCTCGGTCCATGTGTATGTGCGTTGTCGTGTATTGGTGGCAATGGGCTGATTTGAGTTGAAGCCCACTTGCTTGCTTCGTGCTCCAGCATCAGACCCAGCAGCTCCCCTTTCTTCATTCCATGCTATGTGACGCATAACAGATGGTGGTAACGTGAAGAAATTGGGCTTCTTGGCCCAATACGTTGACAAATGAAGGTCTGCATGCTCTTCCATATCAACGATGTTGGTTTTGAAATATTCTTGACACAAGAAGACAATTAAAGATATCACAAGAAAAATGGCCCAATAAAGGTGTAAGGCCCAAAAACAATTATTTATCTAAAAAAATATAAAAGAAATTTAAAAGAAATTAAAAGAAATGGGCCTAGCCAATGGCCCAAGCCATGAAGCCTTAGGGTGACATTCATCATCCCCTCCCTCTTTAAGAGGATCTGTCCTCAGATCTAGAAGGTTGATTAAGGCCCATAGCATTAAAAACTGGATTCCTCCTGGATCAAAAATATATCTACAGTAGTCATCGAATAAGATTTCATTAAAATTTTGGATGCCATGCAGAGTATATTTTGTGAAGATACATGAAGATGGGCTTTTATGTTTAAAAACATTTTCAATGAAGCCCATTTCACAAAAATATTTATTTTCCCATTGACTTAATTGTAACCTAAAAGGTAACTCTAAATCAAAGGTTAATTTTTTCAAATCTTTTGAGGAATATGGAATGATTGGTGAAGGTGCAAAAACAATTTTAGGGAGAACTAAGACAAAAGAATTAATGACAAATGAAGGAGAGTTTAAGAATTGGATTACTCCCTTGTTTATGCAAGAAATTGTAGGATGTTGTATATCTACTTCTCTAACCATGATTTCTTTTCTCTCAATCTCTTCCTCTTTTCTTTTAAACTCTTTCTCTTGTCTTACTCTCTCTTTTTCTTCAAATTCTTTTCTCTCTTTTTCCTCCTTCTCTTTTCTTTGATGTTCCTCTTCTTCTCTCAATTCTTGTTCAAATTTCTCTCTTTCTTTTTGCTCTCTTCTCTGAATTCTTAATCTTTCTTTTTCCTCTAACTCCCTCATCTCTCTTAGAAGTTTTGTGAGTTTTTCCTCCTTCCTTCTTGCTATCTCTATTTTTTTTCTCTATCTCACGATCTAAATCAAAGAAAGGTGGTATGAATGTTCTTCTCATGCATGCTCTCAACTCACTCCAATTTTGAATGGGAGATTTTCTTCCTTTTTGCACTCTAGACTGCCTATAATCCCACTACTCTTTTGCATGTCCTACAACACTAGAAATGCACAAAGTAAGAAAATAGTATTTACTATGTCTAAGATGGAATGAATGCACCAAATCATCTATTTCCCTCTCCCAAGATATGTATGATAATGCACTTATGTCCTCACCAAAGAAAGGGAATGTACTCTCATGTGTATGATGCATTTTATCCTCACAATGACTACCTAAATGCAATTCACTGTACGAATGAAAACTCATTTTGCCAAAAACACTTATCAAACAATTTTTTCACAAAGAAACTTTAGGAATTTCTAAAGAGAAAATAATGGAAAAAATTTCTAGAGATACTCCCAAGAAAGGGAGGTGAGTCACATGGACAAGCTCAGGAACCAAGCCTTTCCTAGCCAAAGATCTCTAAATTTCTTTCACAAAATTTCTCAAGAAAAATTCCAAGGAAAACAGATTGTAAGAAACAAGTTGACAAAGTGTGTGAACAAAGTGAAATCTAAAGACCAAAAGAAGGTCAACTAGGTGGTAAACAAATGGCACCTAGATATCACGGGACCTAAAACAGAAATACAATCATACAAATCACACAAAACAGAACCTGGACATTGAAAACATAAAACATAAAGACTGAAAACATAAACTAGACGAAAAATCCTAAGTGAAGATACAAGTGACCTTTGGAACCCCTTGAACTTCACACTAAACACGCTTAAACTATTACAATTAAATGCTAAGGATGGGATTGCTCTAAATCATTTTCCCACCTGAGCCAAATGAACAAAAACAAGACAGAAAACTTAGAAGGAATTGCACAAAGTCCGTGATACTGCAAAGAGAAAACAGAAACTAAAACTAGTGTGGCTAGTGTGCTGTCTTAATGTAGCACTCTCACTCAAGCCCAAATTTTTTCTTTGTTTCTCTCGGTTCAGCCACAAAATGGATGCTCTCACGTGTTTGCACTCCTTCTTTAAGTCGCAGCTCACTGCACAAGTCCTCTCGGAATGCTATCTCAATGTCTTTTCCCACAATTCATCCTGCAGCTCTACCTTCAAGAGAAAGGTAATCACCTAAAAAGTTGCCAAAGCAATGAGTTTCTTGCCAACTGAAGTAAAATCACTCACGGTCTTCCACATAAGAATAACAAAGCAGAAAATCAAGAAAAGCTCAAATGGAAGAATTGGACAACATCAAGTGAAGGATTGAATGACAAACTCAATGGAATAAGCAAACAAGACAAGTAAGAAAAAAAGGCAAAGCAATAAAGGATAGCACACAAAAGAGAACCTAAGGAATGTGTCTAGAACAAGATTAACAAAACTAAAATCAAAAAGACACAAAACAAGTTGAATCAAGAGCACATGCAAATTGACATTTAAGAGGACAGTAGCAAATATGGGACTTTGGTGCACGCTGTTTTACTCAAATCAGAGGTTCAAACATTCACTTTGCATACCCTAAGTACTTTTCATATATTTTTCATATTTCAATTTCAGTGGATTTCTTTCTTTGGATTTTAATTCTCAAATATCTTAATCAACAACGCACAACAGTTTGAAAAGGCTACTTCCAATTCATAATCAACGCATATGACAGAGACAAGTGATCCAACTAAAAAAAATTGAAAGACAAACAAAGAAACAAAGGAAGCATCATTGACAACATAGCAAACTATAGAAAAACAGAGGTAGTTTCAAACTGAGAGAAAGGAGCAGATACTGTGATAAAAAAAATTTCAAAACTGCACCAACAGCAACTAAATGGCCAGGCACTGATTCAAAAAGCTAGAATGCACAAAAATAAGGTGCTGAAACAACCTATGCAATCCTAGATCAAAGCATGAGTTTCCACTTATATATGCTGATACAAATCAGATAACACAGGGGTGGCTTACTCAGTAGGTGCTTTGATCAGGAGCAATCCTTGGCCAGCAGATTCAAAGTGCAACACAACAACACAACTCAAAAGCACAGATAGCCATTGATCATAAAAAATGAGTGCAAAATCAACAAGCAATGACAACTCGGACAAACACAAACTCAGCACGATTGAAACACGAATCAGTGAAAACTGAAACACTGCAGAATATTACTATTGATCTAGTAGCAATATGTGAACTCCACAAGACACCAGAATGGAAACTAAGCATGTGATAGACAAAACAATGACTGAAACTGAGGCAAAATAGTGACAATACGCAAATTAGGCAACATCTATGGAATCAGTGACATAGAAAACAAACTAAACAAAACCTAAGACAAAAACACGAGATTATACAATTTAAAGCTAGCTAATAAAAACTGAAATTAAACCTACTTGACATACATTGAATGGCAGAATCAGAAAGTTATGATAGTGCATCACGGTATTGATTCAGAAAATAAGAACAAGTATGCGTAAATAAATTTCAGTAGAGAATTTTCAGCACACAGATTCGAGATCAGAGACGCAAAAACTCAATCAAGCAAGAACAAGACAGAATCGAACAGAAAAAGAAGAAATAAGAACAGAGATACTCATCTTTGAAGACCTTCATGCTCTAAGCTTGAAATCGGAGCTTTGATTACCACATGATGAGCAAGCCTCAGCAAATCTTCGGCGCAAACTCCTCGTGAGGCCATGAATCGTCAGTCGTTCGGTGGAAAACCACCAAACAGGCAGCGAAAGATTGAGTTCCAATGGGGAAATCTCACTAAATTGGTAATGCGACGAGGTTAAAAACCTAATCTAAGGTTAGGGTTGAGTTGAGACGAAAGGGGAAATTTATCACTCTCATTCATCAAAGCTGTCTTACAATAAGGTTGGCTTGCCTTTTATAGCTGAAGGCAACCGGGAAAGGAGAAGAAGAAGAAATGTCGTCTAACAGATTTTCCTAACGGCAAAGATATGAGGTTAACCCTGAGTGATTGGTGTGGAATGCGTGAAGCGGTGGAGAACCCTAGCGAATAAAGGCTCTCGAAGATGTAGAAGGCAGGAACGTGTGATGCTGAAGTGAGGTGGAAAACTTGATGGTGTTTGTGAGACGCGGAAACTGTAAAAGGGGTTGGCCTTCATAAAGGAGGAAGGCAACTAGGGCTGCACGTTGGGTGTGTTGGTGACAAAGGGTTGTTGTACGAAGAAACCCTAGCAACAGCTCTCGCGTGATGCGTGATTTCTGAAAGTAATTGGGTTGCCTGAAGCGGGTATCTCGGTCCATGTGTAGGTGCGTTGCCGTGTATTGGTGGCAATGGGCTGATTTGAGTTGAAGCCCACTTGCTTACTTCGTGCTCCAGCATCAGACCCAGCAGCTCCCCTTTCTTCATTCCATGCTATGTGACGCATAACAGATGGTGGTAACGTGAAGAAATTGGGCTTCTTGGCCCAATACGTTGACAAATGAAGGTTCGCATGCTCTTCCATATCAACGATGTTGGTTTTGAAATATTCTTGACACAAGAAGACAATTAAAGATATCACAAGAAAAATGGGCCAATAAAGGTGTAAAGCCCAAAAACAATTATTTATCTAAAAAAAATATAAAAGAAATTTAAAAGAAATTAAAAGAAATAGGCCTAGCGAATGGCCCAAGCCATGAAGCCTTAGGGTGATATTCATCAAAATGGGAAAGAGAAAAAATTGTTTTTATTTTTACTAAGAGGCAAACTTGAAATTACAAAATGTATTTGGGGTATTGGAAAAGTTATTAGAGGTGCAGGGAGAAATCCCCTTTTGAATTTGGATCTAGCTTTTGAAATTGGATCCATTCAAGCCTAATTCAAAAGCCAAGGCCAAGAATATTGCTAGTTTTTCCATGCTTTACACATTTAGCACATGGTGCAAATAAGGGAAGCATGAGATGCCACATGGCAATGATCCATGAATGTGAATCTAGGAAGTTAGATCTAGATCTAGCATTTACATTTCATTTCAAGTAGCACTTAGCTTGCATTTAGGAGCTTGATTTCTACTATAGATGAAGGTCTCCCCCTTTTTGTAAAACATTTTTGAATATGCAAATTTATGATGTTGAGATTACTCCACTCACTTTCTGAGAGTCACCTAGCTAGAGTATGCTTTAGAATCTCCTCTAGCCTTCCTCCTCTAGAGTTAGTCTCACCTCTCTAGAGTTTATCCACCACCATTCAATTTGCGACCATCAAAGCTTCCAATTACGGGTGGCAATGCGGGTCAGCCTGACCCATTTAGGCCCGCTTTGCACTTGTAGAATGCAGGCTAGGTTGGCTCGTCCCGCATAAGTGTAGGCCCATACACCCTTCGAGTCGGCCCATTTTTTTTTAAAAAAAAATCTTATGATAAAACTTTTAATGTTCAACAAATTGGGAATCTTTAACAAGTTCACAAAAGTAAGCAAAGACTTTGGGGAGTTGAATGATAAATTGAAAATTCAACATGTTCATCATATTCATGTTCGTACTTTGACATACATGATGTATTCTTCAAATTTTAGCACATTCAAAAATACATAACACTTGTCTTTTTCACTTATTCAAGAATTTGGAATATTCATGCATAAGTTCACCCCTACTTCCAACCTTCATTTGCTATCGTTCAAACACTCTATGAAGTCTCCTTATTCTAGCTAACATGTCCAAAAAAAATTCATCACAAACTGATTTATAAGTAGTGAAAATTGAAATGAATCATTTCAACTTTTTTATTTTTTATTCAATTTCTTTAGCTAAATAATCGCTTAGTCCCAAAGTAAAAGATCCAATTTTTATCTACTTTTTACTATAGTAATTATTGCCTCTAGATTATTTTTGTATGAGTTAATCCTTTGTTATTACATTTTTAACCCTATTATTTATTTTTATAATCTTTCCTAGCTTTATTAATTAAATTACACTAATTAGCTATAAATTATGTGCATTTTTACTGGTACTTTTTAATGAGTTCTTTAACTTAAAAGAAAAAAAATCTTAAAAATCATTAAAGAGATTTTATGTAACACAGTTTCTTCAACTAAGGATTTTTTTTTCATGTAGGAAACCTTTTTTCCATGTACAACATAGAAATTTTCAAATAAAATTTTAAAAAGTTAAGCAAAATTGATATGAAGCATGATTAAAAAAATAAAAATAATATTGAAGTATGATTTTCTTAGATTTTTTTTACGTAAAATTGAATTTGTATTCCTTAAAGACGAAATAACATTGTAAAAATCACACCAAAAAAAAAACATACTTTAATGACTAAAAGATGGTTTGATTTGAAAAAGACTTGTAATGAATTTCTATTGCAGCGTGAATTAAAATTATTAATATTTATGACTTAGTTATTTTAATGAGATGAAGAAAATGTCATGGTCACATTTTTAAAAATAAAAAAAGATAACTAGAAAAATGTCACAATCAATAAATAATTTTTCCTCCAATCAAAACGTATTGAAATCATTCTATACGACTTTAGTTAAAGTTAAAATACAATATTATATGTATAACTTAGTCTAAAAATAGAAAAAACAAAGTTAAAACTAATAAAAATTGTATTTTGTATCGTCCCATCTAATTTTACAAACCTATTAAATCAGACATTTCATATTGATTAGTTCATATTAGGTGACAAAATAGTATACAGAACTTTAGTGCAATCATCCAAAAATAAATAAATCATATTGATATAGTATATAAAAGGAAACTTCTAAATTATAAAGAGTTTTTTCAAAACTAAACACATAAGCAAGGAATGTTATCCTAAAGGATTATACTTCAAACTCTTTAGTGGAGCACCCACTCCTATATCATCCTTTATTTACATTCATAAGGTGATCATTACAAAAGAAAGAAGACAATCACAACAAAACACACAAGAGTAAGTTAGTTGAAAAAAATATAACATACACCCATTTTTATCATAACCATTTAGTCAACACAGTAAACACAAAGACAACCATCACACAATATCATACATACAATACGACTTTTCTATACTTAATTTATTTGGATAAGTGAAACCGAGTAGAACATATGAAGTTATGCACTTGTGGTGGTGGAACAACTCGCGCACCCAAGCTACCACACACAAGATTAATCCGTTATACAATCATAAAACCCCAAAGTCATCCTCATGACAAGACCTCCTGCCACTCTCTTCACCTAATCATTCTCCTCTACATGAGTACAAATGATTAGTAGCGTTCAAGATAGCTTCACACGATGAAACAATTTTTTTCCTCAATGTACATCATAAAACCATACATTTAATGGGATTCCCTCCTTGGGAATGCCTCAAGTTCATTGAATCATATCATCGTTACTGTAAGATCCGTGAAAATTAATTAATTAATTAATTAATTAATGCGGGTAGTGGGAGCCTTTATGACATTAAATATTGATTGATGTGACGTGAAAAAGTATTAGCTCAATTGGTTGAGAGTACTTGATTGTGTGAAAGGACTTGGATTTAAGTCCTATGTATGCCAATTGTGTGTTATTTATTTGTTATTATTTTTAAATATATGTTGATCATGATTGAAAAATGATATAATCATTAAATTATATTAGTCATCATGCTGGAGAACTCAAATTAAACTTTATTTTTGCTAAACTTAGTTTTGGCTTGAATATGAAAGGGTAGATGAAACCCTAGTGGCCAAGGAGGGCTGGAAAACCAATTAACCTTAGATTAATGGTAGTTTTCGTTTTGCACCATTAAACCCACATTAAGACAACATTTAGTGGCCAATTAAGGAGAAAGAGAGAGGTTTTTGTGGCTGACATTGTTCGATAGGCAGAGAAATATAAAAATCAGTGTGAATTGAGAGTGTGAGAAGAGCCAAGGAAGGTCATTGGTGATCAAGGGAGAATTTTCAAGTGCCAGAGTTTAAGCTAAGGAATCCAGGTTAGAGGAGTTTTACACGTTAAAATTTTACGATTAAGTCTGATTAGCATGTTAAATTTAGTATGATTATACCTGAAATTTTATTCCATTATGTTAGTATTTCTGGAAATTTCTAGAAACTATATGGCCAGTGATGAACTGCCGCCAGACGATTGTTTCCTTTCTAGGCCCTTGTGGGTTCATGTAGAGGAACCGTCTGCCAAAAATTATCGTTAATAGACTGTTTGACCAACATTGACTCGCCCTTGCCAAGAGTTGACTGGTTGACCAGTCTTAACTCTTTGATAGTCCATTGAGAGACTACCACGTGTTAGGGTAGTCTCAAGAATTAGGGTTTCCCATGTGCTCCTTCCATGTTTGACGGTTGCTGTAATGATGGCAGAGCGGACTGTCATAGGTGATTTCCGACAACATGTCGACAAGAAGACGCCAGTTCGAGGTTGTTCGATATGCACAATAGAACGGAAATGTTGAATGACGATTGTAGCAACATTTGAGAAGGTGCATATCCGTGAGTGGTTGCGTGAAAGTGACGGGATTGTCATGGTGGCTGCGGAAATGACGGAGGTGTTAGACCACGAGCTGAACGGGGAAGATGGTGAGGTGGCGCGGCGGGACGAGGTGAGTTGTAGCGGCGTTGCGTGGCTGTTGCGGGGTACGCAAATGGGGCTGCAATGGCGGATTTCCGGCAGCGTGACAATGCGGAGAAGACGAGGCACGGCGAAGACGGTGGCCTGAGGTTGACAATGCGGTGGTTTTGTGAATTGTGGAGGCTGGTTCGAGCTGGTGCACATTGTGCTGCAGGGGTGGTTCCAGCAACGCAGCTACGAAGATGGTGACTGCGTTTCTGACATGAAGGACTTTGGTGGCTGTTGTTCCGACGAGTGATGGCGTGGAGGAGGTCGTTCGATGGGGGTAAAGTGCGACGTCAGGTGCGGCGACTGTAGCATGGTGAGGGTGAGAGAGGAGGAAAAATTAGGGTTAGGGTTTTAGTTGTGTGAAGGAGAGAGAGTGATGAGGTGTCATTCCATGATTGGTTATTTTAGTGAGTGGAGGATTGAGGACGTGACAAACTTTAATTGGGTATTTTAGTAAGTGGAGGATTGTCACATGGCGTAATCTGGTTGAGTGGAGGTTAAGTGATATTAGGGGTGCAAATTAGTAAAAAGAAGCGGTGTAGAACAGAGTCAGAAGACCCAATTCCAAAAGGGGTGTGGAAAATAAAAACTAGAGGTGCATTTAGCTCCAGAAATATTCCTTTTCAGAATTAAATGGCTAAATTGCAGAAGGGGGTGTGAAAATGAAAATTGGAGGTGCATTTAGCTCTAGAAATATCCCTTTTTCAGAAATTATGACCCAATTGTAGAAAGAGGTGTAAAAACGAAAACTAGAGGTGCATTTAGCTCTAGAAATATTCCTTTTCAGAAATAGATAGCCCAATTGCAGAAGGGGTTGTGAAAAAAGAAAACTGGGGATGCATTTAGCACGTAAACTATTCCTCTCCAAAATTATGATTTTGGGACTTATTTTATGACTTGAAATATTCACAATTTATACTCTTAAGGACCTAAATTAAATTACAATTGCATTATTAAACTCAAGAATATCCAATAATATAGTATGAAACTAAATACAATTCTTAAGAGCAAAAATGATATTAAATCCCCAAAATTTAAACATTTGGTATCAGAGCAAAGGTTTTCAAAATGATTTTTTGGGTCTAAGGGGAGTGAGCTTGTCGTGTTACGCTTGTGCGATTGTTTGCTTTGTTTTGTGTTAATTTTGGCTTGTATAGTCATAACTAAAGCTATGTAGTTTGGATAGTTGAAATATATGGCGCGCACAAGCTATGGCCAACAGAAGGAGAAGGAATAACGCTGGAGCTGATGATATTGCTCAGGCGATTCATCGCATGGTGGACGCGATGCAGCCCATTGCAACACCACCCAGGGCCATAGTTGCATCTACTCAGCCTGTATCTTTGGAGGATTTCATGAAACATAGGCCGACCAAGTTCTCTGGCAAGGCCATTCCTGATGAGGCAAATGCCTGGCTGCGAGAGTGCGAGAAGATTTATAGAGTTCTAGAATGAACTGATGCACAGAGGTTGTCGTTTGTCACTTTCCTCCTGGTGGCAGACGCTGAGTACTGGTGGTAGGTAATGCAGCAACTGATGCAGACTTGTGAAGAGCAGGTGACCTGGGTTACCTTTAGAATGAGGTTCCTGGAGAAATATTTCCCAAACAGCGCGAGGCATGAGCAGGAGGCAGAGTTTCTTACACTCCAGCAGGGAACCATGACCGTGCAAGCCTAAACTGATAGGTTTGAGTATCTGGCATTTTTCTACTCGTTAGTAGTCACTGAGGAGTGGAGGTGCAAGAAGTTCGAGGGCAAACTTAAACACGAGCTACGCAGATTCTTAGTACCACTCAGAATAAGGGAATTTCTAGGTTTGGTCGAGCAGCCCAAAATAGTTGAGCAGCTGAAGATGGGGCCAGCAGAGTGGCTCAACAGCAAAAGTCTGCTCCAGACTCCAGGTCACAGAAGAAACCATATAGCAAACCACAGACTCCGTCCAGGAAACTGTAGTGTTTTAACTGTGGTGGGGAGCATCTTAGGAGGGATTGCCCAAAACCCTCTGGCAGCTCAGGTGTCAGTAGTAGCACTGACAAGTGCTACATGGGTGATCAGACGGGACATTATGCCCGACATTGCCTTAACAAGAAAATCGCTGGTGGTGCGCTAGCTAAGAAACCTGTTGGAGAGTGACCTAGAGCATTAGGGCGTGTGTTTGCACTGACGACCACCGAGGCGACTCAGTCAGGTAACCTGGTGTAGAATACTTGCTTTTTGGTAACAGTGTGGTTGTGCTGTATGACTCAGAAGCTACCCATTCATTTTTATCCAATGAATGTTTGAGGAAGCTCGGACTTATGATGCGAGAATTGGGGTGCGAGTTAATAGTTATGACACCAGCGTCTGGCGAGGTATCCACCAGCTCTATTTGTGTGGGATGCCCTATGGAAGTGGCAGGTCGCAGGTTCAAGGTGAATCTCACTAGAAGATGTAGAACATGAATAACATGGTTGTGGTCATGTGATATGGACTCAAAGAAGGGAATTCTTGTGGGGTGATTGTATGATATATTTATATATAAGTGTTTTGTAAATGTATATAGATTTATAGGTTTATTCTGCTAAGCTCACCCTATCTGCTTGTGTTTGGCGATGATCATGTGCTCGGTACACGTGAGGCTTAATGACGGAGCGGGGATAGCTTGGGATATTTCAACATGGATTTATATTTTGTGATTTTAAATCAGTTGTAAAATTTTATGTTATCAGACTTCAATTTTATAATGGATGAATACTCGTTTTGGATTTCAGTTATTGCTATCGTGAAATAAAGTTTTAAATTTCCCGCGTCTTTGGGAAATGGTGTTTTATTAAATGATGAGTATTTAGTATTTTTTCATTTTATTATTTAAATCCGTAATATCTTGACAGGATGTTACAGTTACATGAAAATTCGTAATACATTATTAATATAACCAATAACATCACATAATCATGAAAAAGAACCCACAAAAGATGCAGAACAGAATGATGCCCAACAACATCAGAGGTGATCCCAACACTAGCCATCTAGGGGCTTGGCGCCAAGTGAGTCATGCTAGCACCTAACGAGAGAAGACCTCTGGATGAAATTAGAGATTGGCGCCTAGTGGCATAGGGTGGCCCCAACATCACAAAGTCAGTAAGCTCACTAACTTTGGTTTTGCCTAGCGGAGCACGAGCTCTCCCAATGAGTACTATGTCAGAGGACCTTTGTCAAAGTGGTACACAACGATGCCATATTGTGCTCAATCCTCTTGAGCGAAAATGCTCCCGTAATTGGAAATTGAACTGGCGCCCCTTGTTGTTGCCCAACTGGTGGAGCCCATTGCATGAAGATGAAGAAGAGAACTCCATGGATGAGTGATGATTGGCGGAAGCTACGTGAAAGATGAGGGATGATCTCGGCAATGTGAGTGAAAGGTGAGAAATGGATTCTATCTTAAAGAAGATAGAGGAAGGTGGCTAGAGGAGATGTTTCCATCCTCTAGCTCAATTAACACTCAAAAGACAATAGGAGTGGAGTTTTCTCAACACTAGGCATCTATTGCTTAAAAGTTCAAGAGTGATTACAATAGCCTAAATTTAGGCTTTTATATGAAAGTAAATACACACAAGCACTCTTAGCCCTTGGATGAGAAAGGCATTCAATCTTGGTCGTGGAAGATAGTTTGGAGAAGGAGCAATGCTCACGGCCATTGGATGATGCCTTGGAAAAGGAGGAAACATTCCTAACCCTTGGATGCATTGGATTCGTGAGGTGTAGGAAGGAATGTTGACTTCCACTTAGCCCACCTTGGACCTTTGGTAGCTCACGGCCAAATCTCCTATTGGGCTTAGTCAAGCCCAATTTTAGCAATTCAACTACACATTGTTTGACTTATTATTCTAGAAAACAAGGCCTAAACAATGGGCCAATATTATTGCTATTCTACTGCTCTTTCATACACCTCTTCAAATATTCACATCTTCTTTGGCCCGTGTGAAGAGTGTGAGAAGCGTATGTGGGTTTGGGCCATCTTGGATGAAGCCCAATTGGATCTTTTTAAGCATGCCCCTTGTTATTGGGCCTCTTGATGGGCTTGGACTTGAAAGTGTACCTTGGCTTGATGATAGGCTTGTTGGGGTCACATCATCCCCTCCCCCTTGAAGAGGATTTGCCCTGAAATCCTAATGGTCATCCTCATCATTAATAGTACTTGTAAAAGGAACTAAGTTAGTAACGTTAAAAGTTGGATGCACACCATATTCAAGAGAAAGATCTAATTGATAAGCATTATTGTTGATCTTCTTAATAACTTGGAATGCACTATTACCATGAAGACTAAGTTTGGATTTTAGCAATTGAGGAAATATTTCCTTCCTTAGGTGTAGCCAAACTAAGTCTCCTTCATTAAAGGACCGAACCCTCTTACCTTTATTTTTAGAATGGGCAATTTTTTCCATTTGGGCTTGAATTTGACCTTTAACCTTCTCATATAAATCTCTTATAAATTTATACTTAGAAACCCCTTCTTTATGAACAAAGTCAAAAGAAGTTGGAAGAGGCAATAAACCTAATGGTGTAAGAGGGTTAAAGCCATAAACAACCTCAAAAGGGAGAGTTTGGTGGTGTTATGGACCACTCGATTGTATGCGAACTCAATATGGGGAAGATACTCATCCCAAGATCTATGGTTCCCCTTAAGCACAACCCTAAGCAAAGCACATGGGCTTCTCACACTCACTCTAATTGAAAGCAAATGATGGCATTTATCCATCTCTAAATCAACTTCTTTTGCTTCAGACACATCTACACTTGGCATGTCTATTAATTCACCATGCCATATCCACTTTGTGTAGCTGTTTAAGAAACCATCACAAAGAACATGCTCCTGAATAACGTCAGTTGGTAGTTTTCTCTCATTCAAACAATTAACACACGGGCAGTAGAATTTTCCATTATTATTCGGAACATTCATATTTGCAAATTCAAGAAATTCTTCTACTCCATTCTCATATTCATTTGTTGTGCATAAAAAATTTATCCAACTCTGATCCATCGTTGTGTGTATAAATTAACACCATTGCTTTTGGTTAGAGCTTAGAAACAGCCAAACACGTAGTCCAATCTGTGAACTCAACACTACCACCATTTAATATAACATAACTCATTTGACTTTGGAATAGTTCACACAAAGGAATTCTAAGCAACAAAAATTCTATGAACACAAGCTATATAACTCACTAATGAAGATAGAACAAAAGAATCTCTCAAACAGTTCAACAACAGTTTTTATTGATAGTAGAAATCATAATTCCACAACTAAAATTTAATTAAGATGCAAGAATTTGGAGATACTAATTTATGCAACTGAAATTAATTTATGGACAATGTTTTAATTTTATAGTAGATAAAAATTAACCTCAATCTTAAAAATAAAGATGCCAAAGAGGGTTAAATGACTTGAATCAACTGTAAGCACAAATAACAAATGAATACTCAAGTTTAAATAGGAGCAAGAAAGTACAGAGACAAAATTCGTGAAGGGATTAAATGAACTAAACAATGGGTTGGAAAAAACAGTTACACAGGCTTTTCATGAACTGAAATCAACAAGACAAGAGAAAAAAGGTAAACTTGGTCAGGAGCGAACAAGGGGCAAATCTGACACCAATGGCAATTGACTGGGATAGAAGATTTTGCATACTGCTTGGAAATTGAATGGTGGAACACGTGCTCTAAATATTTGAATTGGAAACATAAAAATGTTGGTATCATGCAGCGGAATGTTTAAGTGTTTGGACAAAAACCAAGAGGGGGTGAATTGGTTTTTGGTAATAAAATTAATACTTTAAAATTTTTCCAAAATTTTATCAATTAAATCAAATATTAATTTCTTTAAATTGAATAGTAGATAAAATAAAGAGATGGAGAAGAAGATTGAACACAAGTATTTATACTGGTTCGGATCAAAAGACCCTACGTCTAGTTGTTAATCTCTCAAAAATGAGAGTAACTAAATCACTAACAAATAACGGATTACAATCAGATAATAAAAGAGTAAGGAAAGAAAACACCTCTCTTGAACACACAAGAGATGAACACCTTTCTCTGAATCACACAGAGAACCTTGACCTTAGCTTTCCTAGCAACAACAACAGCACTCAATCTCCTAGAACACCTCTCAGGAAAAGTTATCGCTCTACCCACACTAGGTTTTTCAAAGCTTCTTTTGAGAACACTCAGAGAACTCTCTTGCAGTCACAACACTAGCACTCTAGCTTCTAAAAAAGGTGAGTGAGAAGTAACAGTGATGTTCCTTAAATAAGGGTTCCAAAAATTAGGTTAAAAAGCTGAACAGTCGCGCCCAACTGACCAGGATAATTGATTATCATTAGTGATAATCGATTATTCCAATGTGTTTTATGAAAAACAAATTTTTGAACAGATAATCGATTATAAAAGGTGATAATCGATTATTCTAGTGCTTTCTTGAAAAAATTGGTTCAGCTCAGGATAATCGATTATCCTAAGTGATAATCGATTATCACTTTGATTTTTCGTGAAATACCAGAATTTTCTTGTGCAATATTGATTCTAACTATTCTAATTACACTTTACAAGATAGCTTTAAACACAACAACACATGTTCTTCATATTGACTTCCAGATGGCTTTCAGGCTTCTTTTATCATCATCAAAATCTTACTTCAGCATTTAGACTTGTATTGCTTTTGCCAACAAAAAACACACGAGAATTGTGAAATTTCACAACAAATTTTACGAGAAATTGAACAATTAAGCAATTTATAATAGGAATAATGAGAACCAAAAACTAACCTTGGTCGTTTTCACTCCAACATCAATCACACTTAACTCCTACAAAGGAATAAATCTATCAATTTCACTCATTCAACAAAACAAGAGTAATGTGTAGTTAGGGTCCAAATGCTGACCTTAAAATGGAGAAAGCATATAAGAGATGGACAGTGAGGGCGACACAGACTAGGAGACCAGGTATTTCGACAACGAAGATAACACAATGCAACAATGATGCTAGCAGACGAAAAGCACAAAAACAACACGCGACCATGACGAGGAGACTTCGTACGGTGACGGTGACTTCGCACGGTGATGGCGACGGTGACTTCGCACGGTGACGGTGACTGTTGGGAAGCGGGAGCGACAAAGCAATGAACTATGTTGGAAGAAGAACCGTGTTAAGGAAAGGGAATGAACGAAAGAAATGGGAAATGGGAAACATATTGTGCCGGTTACAAGGTCAACAAGTATAATATCTCTTTTAAAAATTAAAAAAGAATAATATATATATATATATATATATATACGAAATTTATACCAATTCTAATTATAACCGGTATAAAAAGTCTGTTTTAATATTACAAAAATGCCACCGCATTAATTTTTATACCGGTTGAAATTATAATTGGCATAAAAGATCTCACATTAGTTACAAAATTGTCATCCGCCTCTTGTTTTATACCTGGTGGATTTGAACAGGTATAATAATGTAGGTATAAAAAGCTTATTTGCACTTTTTAAATGTTTATTTACTTCAATCTTTTAAATTCTAATAAATCTCTTTTTTATACACTAATAAAAGTTATAATACATCATTTGATCAAAATGATACAAAGAACAAATAATAATCATAATAAAAGTTTAAAATAAATTATAATTGTTTACATGGTTTTAGTCATCCGTGGTCATCTTGTTTGTGTGGGTCACATAACCACATCGTTTCTTCTCCTGCTACTGTATGTGGGTCAATGGGTGGAACATTCAACCACTAACCCTAAATCCCACCATCCCAACAACAAATAATGCAATCAACGAAAAAAAAAAAACTAGTTTGCGCACCTACAACCCCAAATAGCTGCCAATTTGATGTCAATTACACATTCAATTTTGTCCACAACGCACGAAATGGCCCAAATTCAGTAAACCCTGACTATAGAAAACCCCTCTTTTATCGCTACAAAACGTTCCAATTTTGTTCCCAATTTGTGCCTGTTTTCTTTTCAAATTCCTCTTATGCTGCATTGTTCCACATCACACACCACTCTTGTGCCACGTCATAACATTTTTTCTCACTTAACTGGTCAACACAGTGAGACGTTATGTTATTTAACGGAGTCAACGAAAAGGGACCACATTGATGCAAATTAACTAATTTGGGTACTAAGTAGATGCAAAATTAAAAGCGGGTACCATTTAAACACATTGGAACGAAACTGGGTATGTTGCGACTAATTATACCAATAAAAATATTTAAAAATTAACAAATGTTTATAAACAATTTGAGAGACTATTGAAAGAAATCGCCCAAAGGAAAACAAATATATAATTAAAGGTATGATAAGTTGAAAAATATCTTAGAGATCTAAGAAAACTTTTCAAATAATAACATATATACTCAATAGTTGAGAAATAACAAAAATTGTTTTAGTAAAATAAAAGAGTTCTTCAAATGAAACAAAAACTAATAATAATAAGTAAAAGATTTTTTTTATATTAGCTATTAAATGAAAGGTTTGTGCTATTAAATACTTAAATTGAGAGTATTAATCATTCTCATATGAAAGGAAAATATACAATAAATAAAAATATTAAAAAATAATAGAAATATTCAAATGGTAGACATAAAAAAGTTTTAGTTGACATACATCTTTTTAATATGATTACATAAATGTTATGATAAGATGAAAAATATAATTGAGATGCGAATGAGTTTCATGATAAACCAAACAATTAGAAGAAATAAAAAATAATATATATATATATATATATATGGTTACTTAATTAATTGTGAATATTTTAATAATCTAAATGGGGACGAGTATTATGGCAAGGATATGTACATCCACATACCCAATTGAAAAAGTAGGGATTCCCCATACCCATACTCATACCCATACCCAGTCAATGCGGGGATTCCCCATCAAACTGGGGACGGGTTCGGGCAATACCCACGGGGACGGGTTTATTTGCCATCTCTAGAGGAGATGTTACAATCCTCTAGCTTAATTGATTCTCAAAAGGTAATAGGAGTGGAGTTTTCTCAACACTAGGCATCTATTGCTTAAAAGTTCAAGAGTGATTACAATAGCAAAAAATTTAGGCTTTTATATGAAAGTAAATACGCATAAGCACTCTTAGCTCTTGGATGAGAAAGACATTCAATCTTGGCTGTGGAAGATAGCTTGGAGAAGGAGAAATGCTCATGGCCATTGGATGATGCCTTGGAAAAGGAGGAAACATTCCTAGCCCTTGGATGCATTGGATTCGTGAGGTGTAGGAAGGAATGTTGACTTTCACTTAGTCCACCTTGGACCTTTAGTAGCTCACGACCAAATCTCCTATTGGGCTTAGTCAAGCCCAACTTTAGCAATTCAACTACACATTGTTTGACTTATTATTCTAGAAAATAAGGCCTAAACAATAGGCCAATCTTATTGTTATTCTACTGCTCTGTGATACACCTCTTCAAATTTTCACATCTTCTTTGGCCCATGTGAAGAGTGTAAGAAACCCATGTGGGTTTGGGCCATCTTAGATGAAGCCCAATTGGATCTTTTTGAGCATGCCCCTTGTTATTAGGCCTCTTGATGGGCTTGGACTTCAAAGTGTACCTTGGCTTGATGTTGGGCTTCTTAGGTTCACATCACCTACGCATCTCATAAATCAACAATGAATGAGGAAAATTCTAACTTGATTGAATCTAATTGGTGCCTTCCACTTCTTTCTTGGTTCAAATAGATATAAAATAGTTTATAAATGGTGCCAATTAGGCTAATTGCTCAATTTAGAATTATCTCCTTCAATTTCATCATCAAACCACAATTCATAAAAATCCAAATTTCATCATATTCACCATAACACAAGACAACACACACTAACACACTTCACTACACAAAATTAAACAAAAAACAAAACCATATTATCACAACATCGACATGCAGATTTCAATTCAACCAAAGTTCACAAAAATCATAAACATGAACTAGCTTCTCTTACCAAACAAGATAACTCTAATACATCACACACCTCTAAGCTCACAAGATGCTCTATCTACACATAAAAACATCACAAACATGATCAAGTCATACCATTATGATCACTAATCAGTAGAAAACCATATTGAAGACTCAAAGGACACATGCAAGCAAAAGAATGTCACATGCATACAAGAAAACAAATTTTTGACATGGAAAAAATGATTGAACTTTAAATTACTCAAATGAAGAAAATGGTCAGGAAGACTTGAAGAACTTTATGTGAGAATCACTATAGTGACCTCAAATTTTCAAAAAGATAAACAAAGATTATGAAAGAGTAGAGAAAAGTCAAATGACTTTATAAATGTAGTTTTTAAAGAGATAAAACATTTTAAAGTAATGAAACTCTTTTATCAAAATTATATTTATACTTTAACATTTTAATATTAAAATAATTGTAAGGCCCAATTTTATTTTCTGCCCTAATGTTTAAGGGTTGGCCTTAATCTGTTGGGCCTAAGGGCTAGCCCATAGGGTGCTAAGGCCCTTAAAGCTGCTAGGGTTTCCCATTCAGTCTCATTCTTGCAAAACAGTACCTAAAACCCTGCCCCTCTTCCTTTCAGAACGCTCTGCTAGGGTTAGCCGTCAACTTCCCCAAGCAACTCAAGCTCTTCCACTCCACATAAGTTGCCTTTGAGCTCGTAGTAGTCTTCTTCTAGTTTTATTTTAGCTCATCTCAATGACCTCATTTTGTTCTGTCCCACTATTTCTTTCCAGCTTATTACTTGGTTCTTGGAGCTGCTGCGCTCCTTTGTTCGGTGTCAAAGTTGCGTCGGGATAGTCTACTAGCTTATTTCCAGGTAAGGGAAGCTAGAGATTTCATGTCAGTTCGTTTCTTGCTTATTTGGTCAATGGTTGCATGATTGTGTGGTTAAGATACTACTGTAAGCGTTTGAATGGAATGGCATTGTTGTTTGGACATGAGTGTGTGACTGTTGCAGGGAGAACAATGGTGAGACTTAACATTCTCGCCCAAGCGACCCTGTCTCGCCTAGGCGAGACTTGCAGAAACAAAACCTAGCTCGCGCTCGAACTCTCGCTCAGGTGGAGGGTCTTCGTTTTGAGCGAGGTACTATCTCGCTCAGGCGAGCATCTAGCGAGAGATGCTCGCCTAAGTGAGAACGCATGGGAGCTCGAGGTGTGTCGCTACAATTGCAGCCTAGGCGAGGAACCTCACCTTTGGGTGAGGGAGGGCTCGCCTAAGCGAGTGTGCGAAAAACCTCCCAGGGCCTCTGTCGCGATCTCGCCTAAGCGAGGGCCTACAGCTTGAGCGAGGGGACTCCCCTCGCCTGAGCGAGGGCTCCTGGCTTGAGCGAGACCCGTCGGGGCCACGTTGTTCTTTTCACTTGACCGTTATGGATTGTTTGGGTTGATTGAATTGTATATTTAGAGTATGAAGTTTATAAAGGCATGAAATACATGTAGTTATGAATTGAATTGGTATGTTGGTGCGATCTTGGCATGTAAAATGAATGAAAAGGTTGGTATTAAAGTGGCAATGGTATTGTTATGAGACGAAACTCTATATTCATGGACTTTGGGAAGGATGAGTTGTTATTGTTGTAACATGGGGTACGAACGAGGAATGATTACAATGGTTGACATGAGGTTTGAATGCTTGATTATTGTTAATTGATTGTTGGAATATATTTGGTATGTATCAGCGCGTAATTCCTTGAAATCTCTAGGTGGGATTTCAGGGTCGTGCTTCAAGTGTCGGGACGTAATTCCATGACCCCTATTGGTGGGTGTTCATGGTGGTGCCCCATCTGTATAATTTGGTAAAGATACAAGGTAAGGTTGCATCCTAACACTCTAAGGAGTCAGTTAGTCTCACTTAGAGCGAACTGACTCTTGTGGTGAGAGTAGCAGGAGGCCTGAAACTCATTAAGGGCTACTCTTGTGTGTGGGGATTGAAACACTATAACACTTGTAACACTTAGCTCGTGGGTGAGCAGAGGTATCCACCACAAGTGCAAGCATCCGCTGAATCCGACTAGATTATACATATTCAGATGAGTCGAGTCAAAATCTAGTGTATTGCTTGAGGAGTCGTAACATGATTGGATGATATATGTACTGTTTGGTTGGTGTAATAACATGTGACTGCTTGAGGTATGGTTTCTACTCTAGCTTACTCTATTTGATTGTTTGATTGTCTTGTATGTGGTTCTTCTTCCTTTGCTATGATCATCAACTTGTTGATGTGAACAGATGCGAGAGGCACTCGAGGTAAACCGGGAAGAGAGGATTCCGCTGCATAGTCTGCTTGGGTTGGACATCATGTTTTGTTTGGGCTTTTCGTTAGGGCTATGGTCCATGTATTGCTTTACTCTTTAATACTCCATCATCTACGGTTAGCATTTGGTTCTTGTATTCTGTTATGTTTTGATATCGTGGTATGCCTCGAATACTGTAAGGAGTAAGGTTTAAACTCCTAGATTGCGTTCTACATTACTTTTGTGTGACGCTTCCATTAATTATTTTTATTAATTAAACAGGGTGTTACAATAATCGTGTCTCGTTATTTTTAAAAAACTATCCATTCTAAAGTAACGTTTTTTCATGTCTTTCCATATTTGATTCATATGACTTTTTATTCATCATATTAGTCTAACACATTTTTATTTTAAAAACTCTAAAATTATGTTTGCATGACATTTTATAATAAAATCATGTTATATAGATACAACTTACCTATATGCATAAATTTTAAAATTTTATCCCTTGCAAAATTACTAATAAAAATTTGCCATAAAAATGCAGCAGTAAGTGAATAAGAAATATCTTCTTATAAAAGATCACACGTGTGGGACACAGGTTCCGTGAAACAGAAGTAGATAAGAAAGATATTTGAGGAAGGTGAGTGAAGGAATGAACAAAACTCCATTTCCCGCTATTCCACCACTCCTTCGAAGTGGGACTTCTTCCAACCAATGGCTGCTCTCACCTCTCTCTCCCTCTCTCTCCGTCTCTCTCTCCGCCGCAAACCAACCGCAACAACCTCCGCTTCACTTTCTTCACTCCCAGGTACGTCACCACCCAACCAATCCACGCCATTTTCGCATTCAAGTTTATGGCATTTCACGCACGTGCTTTTTTCAGGGAGCACCCATGGGTCTACAACCAAAGCGCCTCGCAGAAGAACTAGGCGAATCGAAGGCCCTAGAAAAAGCATGGAGGACTCGGTTCAACGCAAGATGGAGCAGTTTTACGAAGGCTCCGATGGGCCTCCGCTTCGCGTTCTTCCCATTGGTGGTTTGGGGGAGATTGGGATGAACTGCATGCTCGTCGGCAACCACGACCGCTATATCCTCATCGACGCCGGTGTCATGTTTCCAGAGTAAACCCTTCGTCTTCTGTGTGTTACCGTATTTTGTGGCCAAATCAAAATTAGTGACATCACTTCTCTTGCATTGTCCTGCGCTTCTTCAGCTATGACGAGCTTGGAGTTCAGAAGATTATACCTGACACCACGTTTATAAGAAAGTGGAGCCACAAAATTGAGGCGCTTGTCATAACACACGGTCATGAAGATCATATTGGTGCGTTGCCTTGGGTAATGCTTCCTTCTCTGTGCTTCTTAATCCAATTAGAGTTTCTTTGGATAAACTGCCTGGCCTTCTGGGAGCTGAAAATAGGAAGAATGAACTCTTGCACATGTTAATGTGTTAAAACTGGCTTATGCACAGATTAATTTTTAAAACTTCTCCTTATATTAACTTATTTTTTTTATTATTATTTTTTCTCTTTGAAGTGTCTATGGAGTAATTTATCAACTGTGACCCTTAATAATATAAAAGATGTTTTACTGAATTGTGGGCCTTGCAACTTGCTAGCTATAACTTACAAGGCTGTTTCTGTCCAATTTGTGTAACGTGGTTATGGACTCCACTGACAATCGACTACCACTTCTCATTTTTGGAATTGAATTTTTTGTAGGTTTATTTTAAGTATTTGTGGCTTATTTTTCGGAAGTTAAGTATGACAGTTGTTATATTTCCCCCCTATGTATAGTGCAGCTATTTGGCAGCAGTTATCCTTTTTTGCTGTTGCAGTTTGTGACGTGATGTAAGGCATATATGTTGCCAAACCAGTATTGTTTGATATTGCAGTTGATTTCTCTTCTTTTTATGTTTTAATCTTGCTGACCTTTGGTATCAGACGCTCCATTAGGGTGGCTGTTTGGAATTAGAAACAACAGCAGTTTCTGCGAGTGTAGTGTTTGAAGCATGACAACAGATAGCTGTTTTGTGCAACCAGCAATTCCAAAGTTTGATGGTCATTATAATAACTAGGCAATGCTTATGGAAAACATTTTGCATTCAAATGAGTATTGGAGTTTGGTGGAACATGGCATTCCTGCAACAAAGGATGTTCCTCTCACAAAAGTACAGAATAAAAACATTGATGAGGTAAGTTTGAAAGATTCAAAAGGAAAGAACTACCTATTTCAAGCCCTAGAATGTTATCATCAAGAAACAATCCTAAAGAAGGATACAATAAAAGACATTTGGAGTCCATGAGACAAGGTTCCACTAGAGTTAAGCGTGTATATCTGCAAACCCCTTCACAACGAATTTGAGGTTATGCAAATGAGTCAATGAATGACTATTTTTCTCAGACTCTTACCGTAGCCAACAAAATGAAAGCAAACGAATAAAAAAGAAGGATGTTGAAGTTGTTGAAAAGATCTTGAGATCAATGACACCCAAATATGGTTATGTTTTGTGTTATATTGAAGAGTAAAAAGATACATTTACCTTGGCCATAGATGAGTTGCAAAGTAGTCTTCTTGTTCATGAACAACAAATATGTTCTCATGTTGATGAGGAACAAATATTGAAAGTTACTTATGGCGATCAATCTAGAGGAAGGGGAGCTCATAGCACTTTTAAAGGAAGAGGTCGAGGAAGAGGCAACGGAAGAGGAAGACGAAAGCTTGATAGAACCACAATAGAGTGTTACAAATGCCATCGGTTGGGTCATTATCAATGGGATTTTCCAAGCAAGGAAAATGATCAAGTAGTAAATTGTGTAGAAGCTGAAGAAGAGATGTTGCTGATGGCCGACTTGGAGTTGTAGAAAACCAATGAAGAGAACACATGGTTCCTTGACTCAAGTTGTAGTGATCACATGTGTAGAAAAAAGAGTACTTTTTAGATTCTAATGGGAACTTTAGAGATTTTGTAAAACTAGGCGACAATTCTAGTTTGAAGGTAAAAGGAAAAGGAAATGTGAAGTTACTAGTCAATGGCATTGTATAAATCATCACAAGAGTGGTTTTTGTGCCAAAGGTGAAGAATAGTTTGTTGAGTGTTGGCCAATTAGAAGAAAGGGACTCAATTGTGTTTCAACATGAAAAATGCAAGTTGTACCATCCAAATCGAGGTTTGATTATGGAAACAAAATGTTCATACTACATGCAATATTTTAGCCACCTAAATTTGCTTATTTTACCACAACTATAGATGTTGTGCAGCTTTGGCATTGTAGGGATGGACATTTAAGCTACTAAGGTCTCCAGACTCTATATCAAAAACAAATGGTGAATGGTTTACCATAGTTAAAGTAACCTTTAAAGTTGTGTAGAGATTGTTTAGTGGGGAAACAACATATAGACTCAATTCCAAACAAGAGCAATTGGAGAGCAACTCAAATCTTCAATTAGTACATGTAGATATTTGTGGACCCATTGCACTTATGTCTAACAGCAAAAATAGGTACTTGCTTACTTTCATAGACGATTTTAGTAGAAAAACATGGGATTCATTTTTGATAGAAAAGTCAAAAGCATTAAATTTAAGATTCGTGTTGAAAGGAAACCAATTTGTTTATTAGAGTCTTACACCTTGATCAAGGTGGATAAGTTCTATCACGTGCATTTACTAATTTTTGTGATTTGAAGGGTATAAAAAGACAACTAACAGCTGCATACACACCACATCAAAACGGGGTTGGTGAATGCAAGAATAGAGCCATCATGAATATGGTTCATAGCATGGTGTTGAATAAGAAAATGTCTTAAGAATTTCTGGCCAAAAGCTGTTAAGTGGACAATACATGTCTTGAATAGAAGCCCAACATTGATCATGAGACATGAAACTCCAAAAGAAGCTTAGAGTGGAGTCAAGCCTTCTGTTGAATATTTTTGGTCTTGGATGTATCTCTCATGTTCATGTGCCTGGCAGTAGAGAACAAAGCTAGATGATAAGAGCTTGACTTGTGTTATGTTAGGAGTCAGGGGAGAGTCTAAGGCTCATAGGCTTTATGGTCCAATCTCAAAAAGAATATAACAAGGATGTTATATTTAAGGAAGACAAGCTTTGGAATTGGGATAAGCAAATTGATGTAGTAGTTCTGCATGATTTAGAATGGGGTGAAGATGATAAAGTGGAATCTAAAACCGAGGGAGGAAGTGACCAAGGAGGATCTAATACTGAATACACTTCCTCAGCAAAAGTAGAGGAAGGTCAAGAAGGCTCTTTGATCTCAATTGAAAGGAGGCATAGAAGCATTGGATGCAAGATTATGAAACTGGAGAAGGCTTGTCAGATGAAGGGAATGCAGCATATTTTCTATTGTTTGCTGCTGCTGCTGCTGATCCAATTTATTTTAGAGATGTTGTCAAGTATGACTAGTGGAGAAGGGTCATGGATGCTGAAATAAAGGCAACATAAAAGAATGGCACATGGGAATTGACAGATTTGCCTAAAGGGGGAAAGAAAGTGGGAGTTAAATGGGATTATAAGACTAAATTTGATGAACATGGAGAAGTAAGTATAAGGCTGCCTTGTAGTGAAAGGTTATCCTCAAAAGTATGGAGTAGAGTATACAAATGTGTTTGTGCTTGTAGCACATCTAGACACTATTCATCTTGTGATAGCATTAGCAGCATAGCGAGGATGAACCATACATAAGGTGGATGTAAAATCTGTGTTTTTACATGGTAACTTAAATGAAGCTGTCTTTGTGGAACAGCCATGTGGATATGTGAAAAAGAGAAAAAAGGTTTATAAGTTGAAGAAGGAACTTTATGGCCTTAAACAAACACCCCGTGCCTAGTACATTGTATAGAAGGTTATTTTCTAAAGGAAGGATTTGAGAAGTGTGAATATGAGCATACTTTATTCGTCACAACAACAAGTGGGGAAATGTTAATTGTTTGTTTGTATGTTAATGTTCTGATTTTCACAAGGAATGATGAGTTGATGTTTGTAGAGTTCAAAAATTCCATAAAACATGAGTTTGGCATGACAAATATGGGTAAAATGAGGCAATTTTTGGGTCTTGAAGTCATACAAAAGTTTGATAGAATTTTTCTTAGTCAAAAAGCTATGCTGTGGAAGTGCTGCACAGATTTGGTGTGGCAAAAACAATTTTTTGTGAGAAATTCAATGGTTCCAGGCACAAAACTTCTATAGGATGAAAAAATGGTGTCAAGGTGGAAAAGACTTACTTGAAACAAATTGTCGTAGTCTAGGATATCTCACAGCTACTTGACCTGATAGAATGTTTACTGTGAGGCTTATCAGTAGGTATATGGAGAATCCTACTAAGCTTCACTTACAAGCAACAAAAGGGTGATTTGGTATTTGAAAGGAACAACATATTTTAGAATTTTCTGCAGGAAGGGAGGAAATTCTGAAATTGTTGCTTTATACTGACAATGATTATGTTGGGGATTTGGAAGATACAAAGAGTACTTCAGGCTATGTGTTTCTAATGGTTTCAGGAGAGTATGTTGGTCTTCCAAGAAGCAACCAGTAGTTAGGATCTCAACTGCAGAAGCTGAATTCATTGCTGCAGCCTCTTGTTCTTGTCAAGCAGTTTGGTTGAAGCGAGTGCTAGGAATACTAGACCAAACGAGAAAGACAACTGTCATTCATTGTGATGGTAGTTCTGCAATTAAGCTTTTATTAGTGTTTTTGTATTTTATTTATTTATCAGAGTTTCGTACAGTAGTTTGTTTGTCTTGTAATTCTGGTTTATTTTATTTTCGTTTTAGTATATTTTAATTACAAGAAGTTATTGTAATCTGTTATTGTCTTTAACTTCCTCAAACTGCTGTTACAGGAAGTTATTATGTGTATTTGCACTGCACATGCAAAAACGCTGATGCTGTATATTTTCAATTGAGTTTAATGTAATTTAAATTCACTGATTCAGTCACACAATTCTCTCTCTCTGTTTCAACACTGTCACATGACAGTCATGTTATTCATGGTTGCAGCAAACACAGATGTGCAATTTCATTTTCTTCGTGAGCTTATAAAAGCTGGTGAGGTGAAGATGGTTTATTGTGACACAAAGGAATGACTAGCAGATATAATGACTAAACCATTCAAACATGATACCTTCTTGAAGCTTAGGGGATTTTTAGGAGTATGTTCCGAAACTGAACTGATGTAAACCGAATAGTTGATAACATTCAGTTTAAGGGAATTGTTAGGTTTATTTTAAGGGCGTATTTTTAGTATTTGTGTCTTATTTTTAGGAAGTTAAGTATGGCAGTTGTTTTATTTTCCTACTATGTATAGTGCAGTTATGCAGCAGCAGTTATCCTTTTTGCTGTTACAGTTTGTGATGTGATGTAAGACATATATGTTGCCAAACCAGTATTGTTCAATATTACAGTTGATTTCTCTTCTTCCTCTGTTTGGTCTTTCTAACATTTTTTGCATTTTCTTGGACACTCTTTTTCCCTTCAGTTTAGAGACTATCAGATTATGATTTCCCCCCCTCTAATCCCTCTACATCTTCAGTGGTATATCATAGAGTTATTTATCTGCACATTCTTTTAGAGGGGGAATTCTTACTAAAAGCATTTGGAGAGCTCTTTTTTAGCCATTGCTTCCCCCCCTGCTACTCTAAGAGTATTTCCTGCTACAATGAGCTTCCTATTTCTTGAATCTGTGTGTAGCACAGCAACTATTTCTATATGAGTATCACAGATACAAGAATAATTACATGAATGTACAGTTACCCTAATTTAGATAATCACAAGGATATGATCTGCCCTATTTACAATATTACTATAATTTTAGTTATTCTTAACACAATAAAAAATGATGTTCATATGTATTAATTTGTTAGTTATTGACAAGGGTTCTAATCAATTATTCATATTTCATAACAATGTTTATTGTTCTTTCCTTTTGTCTATTCTTAACTTAACTTACATTGGTTTGTCAGGTCATCCCGGCATTGGATTCCAATACACCAATTTTTTCATCTTCCTTTACAAAGGAGGTATTTGACCAGAAATTTTCTTGAAATAAGTCAACTTGTTAATTTGTTCAGTTTCTGTGGATTGAAAATATTAATGCATAGTAAGCGATAAAGGTCAGATCTTAGTGTTAACATTATCATGAAATTGATGAAATAATGCTTTAATTCTTCATTTTGTGTTACAGTAATTGATATTTATTATTTATAGTAAAAATTTGGTATACTTTCGTCATCAAATATTCTTTCAGATCAGATTAAACAATGTGTTCTTTATATTGATTATTTTCTATGGTCCAGAGAAGATAAAACTTTTCTTTTTAACAGCTTATAAACAAACGTTTGAAGGAACATGGTATTTTTGTTCCATCTAGACTCAAAGTATTTAAAATGAGGAAAAAGTTTGTGGCTGGGCCATTTGAAATAGAGCCTATCAGGGTGACCCATTCGATTCCTGATTGTTGTGGATTAGTTCTTCGCTGTTCTGATGGTACTATTCTTCACACTGGGGACTGGAAGGTCAGTATTTTACATTTATACCCTCTTAGCGTTGGCCCTCTGTTTTATTTAGCTTAATCTCCTGTTGATTCAATAGATTGATGAGACACCATTAGATGGGAATGTTTTTGATCGTGAAGCTTTAGAGGAACTCTCTAAAGAGGGAGTAACATTGGTAAGTCACTTGGACATTTGCTAATTGCTACTCGATCTTGGTTTTGAAGAATTTATCATGAGCTTTTCCCTGGATTTACATTAGGGATTTGAAGGTTGAGAGGGTTTAATAGACTTGTAATTGACATTTCTAACGGGGTCAGGTGTAACATACTATGTTTGGTGGTGTTCTCTGAGTAGTGCCTTATATATTAAACTTAATATGGCTTTCATGGCTTGTCCTGGACTTAAAGGAGAGCATGTTTCCACATTTTCAAAATTTTAAGTTGTATTCCATTGGTAATAGGCTTTTTAAATTTGCAATATTATTTTAGTTCAGGGATATTCTTTTCAACATTTTTTTCTCCCTTTCTACTCAATATTCTTAAAGAGATATTTTTTCATATTTTTTTTTCTGCTCTGTTTAATTTTGCTATTACATATTCGAAAATGAATAGTATTAAATGCCATGTTAGATGTACATCAGTTTATATTTAGTATGATCATGCAGACAGTTTTCTTATTTTTTGTTAGATCAAATATGTATCTTTTCCATCTTTTTCTTTTAATGTTGACAAAAGATAGAAACAATCTTTGCTTCGGACATTACTTTACAGATGATGAGTGATTCAACAAATGTACTCTCACCTGGTAGGACAATTAGTGAATCAGTTGTGGCAGATGCATTGTTGCGACATATTTCAGCTTCTAATGGAAGGGTCATCACCACCCAATTTGCATCCAATTTACATCGGCTTGGAAGTGTGAAAGCTGCTGCTGATTTAACTGGCAGAAAGTTGGTAATGTTCTCCCTGTCTAGTATACTTAAATGCAATCGGAATTGACTTATTTAGAATGACAAAAATATTAAGAGATTTTAACTGTTATCAGGTATTTGTTGGCATGTCCTTAAGGACATATTTAGATGCAGCTTGGAAGGATGGAAAGGCTCCAATTGATCCATCCACTCTGGTATTAAATGTTTGAACTTTGCTGCTGTTGAAATTAGAGAACTTGTAGTTGAAAGAAAAGAGAGATTGAGAACTTGTATCCTGTTATCGATTTTCTTTTTTCTTTTTAAATCTTCAATTGAAGAGATCAGTTATATACTAGAGAAAAAATACAAGGGAGGCTAATGCACTTATGCTGACATGGCTGAAACTAGCCAGCTTTCAAAGCTTGAGAGAATAACTCTATTACTCTTATAAGATCTGCAGAATTCAAGGGAGGCTAATGCACTTATGCTGACATAGCTGAAACTAGCCAGCTTTCAAAGCTTGAGAGAATAACTCTCTATTACTCTTACAAGAGCTGCAGAATTCTGCCTAATTCGTGAGAGATTGATTACAGCGCCATAAGTATAGTGCTGACCAGCATGTTTTATTAACTAGGCTGTTAGCAGAAAGTCAGTGAAAGCTTGTTTTGGCTATTTTAGAAGTTGGACAAATCTAATGCTGATCAACTTGATTTATTAATTTGATATATTAAGAAGTTCGTTGCAAGAAGATTAATCACCAGTTCTGAATTTTGCCTAATTATTGAGAAGTTCCACCTGGTCATTTAAATGAATTGTTTTTTTTATTTTTTATCTCTGATGAACTACTTGGTCCTCCCTCCTTTATCACTGAATTCAAAATTCATCTTTCAGAATAAGCACTTTTGGACTTTGAAGGCTAGTAGACTTTCATGTTAGATGGTTTGTTTGTTACAATTATTAATATAATTCTTGGGCTGTTTTACTTTACCAGCTTGAACTTTATGGCAAGTGAGTTTTTTGTCACACATCAATCACAGCACCACATCTTTGTTTTTTCTGGAAGTATTTATTGGCTACTTTAATACATTGTGAACCAATAACTATTTGTTTAACTGTATGAATCTAATTCGTTTCCATGCTGTTTGGATAATTTCGTCTTGTTTATTCATTATTTGTTTGTGTATAAATTTATATTCAAAACTATTAATTTTTATCCATGTATTTATAACAGCTTTTGTGAGTCTCATATCATGTCTCTTGCCCTGCATTTCGTTATTTCTAATTATACATAAGGTGAAAGCAGAGGATATTGATGCTTATGCTCCAAAGGATCTGCTAATTGTAACAACAGGTTCTCAAGTACGTTATTTCAATATCCTTAAAAGAGTGGCTAATTTCATGAATTATAAACATTGACATGACCATATATATGTACTGTTGTGTCAGGCAGAACCTCGTGCTGCTTTGAACCTTGCATCGTATGGAAGTAGTCATGCTTTCAAACTAACCAAGGAAGATCTTGTTTTGTATTCAGCTAAGGTATGACAAAATATTGTTTTTTATTTGTTTTTATTACTTTATCTAAAGGCCAAGATATCTGTAGTTTAGTTAAATGCGTGTTTCTAGCGAATTGATATCAGTATTTGAAACTTGATAGTATACTATTTTTACCCAACCCATTCTAGTAACCATGTTGAATTTCTGCATGACCTTTCTCTGATTTTGTTTTTACTGTAAGAATACATTATTTTTTATCGACAAATAAGTATGTGTGTTTTGGCTCTGATTCTAAATTAAAATGCTAGGTTATCCCTGGTAACGAGTCTCGTGTGATGAAAATGCTAAACCGTATATCGGAAATTGGATCAACTATAGTTATGGGAAAAAATGAAGGTCTGCACACATCTGGTCATGCATATCGTGGAGAATTGGTAATTTTTTTATTGCATGTCAATGTTTCTTTGTTCCTTTTATTTTATTTTTTCTCAAATTTAGGGGACCAAAACTGGATTCACTCCAATTTTCAAAGACATGTTAAGCCTTCTCATTATATCTCTTATTCGTGGTTAGATCCACATTGATATTTCACGAATCATAAGAATTAGCAGACCTTCTGAACTAGTTATTTTGTTTTGATGCCTTTTCAGTTTACTCATTCATTTAATGAGTCTTCCAATACAATTTCCATATGTTTTTTCGGCAGGAAGAAGTACTTAGAATAGTGAAGCCACAACATTTTCTTCCCATACATGGAGAACTTTTGTTCCTGAAGGAACATGAATTACTGGGAAAATCAACTGGCATTCGGCACACTGCTGTGAGTCATTTGCTTCCTATAAGATGTTGTGATGAAATGCAGAAGAGATTAGTGGCCTATTACAGTGAGCTATATATGTTAAAATACAAATTTTTGGTCCTTAGTCTTTTAATGAAACTCATTTTGGTCCTTTATTTTTTTTTAGAAGTTTCATTATGATCATTTTTGTTTACAAAAGTACCAATGTGATCCTTTCCATCAGCCAAAGGTTACGCTGTTAGTATTAAAATAATTAATTAATATACTGGCTGTTTTAACCACTTTATAATAATCTATTATATTAAAATTTAAAGATTTTAGTCTGTAAATATTTTAAAGTAGTGGTGATTAAAAATTGCCACTATAATAATTGTATTTTATTAAAAACCAATGGCAATTTAAATCAGCTTCATCAACCCACATCAAATTTCAATCAGTCTAAGCAAATGTCACAGGTGCATAAAACATATTTCATACCCCAGCACGAATACCGAGCCAGTAGCAACAATACCGACAGACAAAGTCATGGGGTATTTCAGTGGCATTAAACCAATAATTTCCAAGTAATCAGTTAAAACATTTCTTTGTTACTTCCTTCACCCTTCCTTCCCTAACCAGAATCATTTTGATCCATAGAGCCTGCAAATTACAGTTGGACTTAAAAAGAATTGTCCGTAGGAAAGGAGAGCAAGGACAAGAAAAGAAAATTTGTTGCTGGAAGCCTCCTGTGTCACTGAAAAGGCTATTTCTGAGTGCCAGGGGCTATTTCTTCCCATTTTCCTCTTGCTCCACCAACTCAGCCCCTTTCCCTCTTCCTTCTTACACTTGCTTCCAGGGTGGACCGCTGCGACAGCAACACTGCAACTAGCCCCTCTCTTCCATGTTTTCCCTCCTTGCTCACCCCAATTGTTGTGATCCCGCTCTCATCACTATTGCATCTCTGTGTCTCTTGCTCACCTTCTTTTTCTGTCCCTCTTTCCTTTCATTCTCCTTTCTTTTTCTCTTCATGTAGTCAAGGAGACCACTACGTGCTCTTACAATCGCTCCAAGATTTTTTGATGGAGGCTAGGGCTCTTGATGATGTTAATTGTTTAGGGTTCCCATTTATTTTCAATTGCAGAATGTTGAGTTATTGGGGTCAGAGTTTACATCTTTTAATTTAAAAGATAAAATGAGGACAATATTGATTCAAATTCAAAAAGTAAAGAACCAAAATGAAAATTTTAAAAGATAACTAAAAAAAAAATTACAAAAATGGTAAGGGACCAAAAGAGTATTTTAACATGACTTGTTACATAACATATTGAACGAATTGATGAACTTTATGCACCAGGTCATTAAGAATGGAGAGATGCTTGGTGTTACACATTTGAGAAATAGAAAAGTCCTTTCTAATGGTTTCATTTCTCTTGGAAAAGAGAATTTACAGGTTGGCAGCCATCTGTACTCTCTTGGCTCTCAAGTAGAAATTATTTAATAATTTCTGTTTTATTTTCTGGTTTCATTTTTTTCACGCAGTTGAAATATAGTGATGGAGATAGAGCATTTGGCACATCAAATGAACTTTTCATTGATGAAAGATTGAGAATCGCATTAGATGGCATCATTGTTTCTAGGTAGATCTTTCAAGTTTTAAATTAAAATGAAGGAAGTATGCCATGTTTAATGACATCTTAATATTTACTTTTCAGCATGGAAATATTTCGCCCCAAAGTTTTAGGTAGTTTGGCTTCAAATACCTTAAAAGGGAAGATAAGGATTACCACAAGATGCTTATGGCTCGACAAAGGAAAGTTGATGGATGCACTCTATAAATCAGCCCATGCTGCTCTTTCAAGCTGCCCTGTAAATAGTCCTCTGGCTCACATAGAAAGAACTGTGTCTGAGGTATTGAGAAAGATGGTGAGGAAGTATAGTGGTAAACGGCCTGAAGTTATTGCCATTGCTATAGAAAATCCTGCATCCACTATTACAGATGAGATAAACGCAAAATTGTCTGGCAAAACCCATGCGGGTCTTGGAATATCAACAGCAAAAAGAGCAGTGGATAGACACGAGAAAGGAAATCAGCCCACCTCACTGCAAATTACAGGTAACGTCAATGTACATTTGAGGAATGCATATAGAACTATGGAGATATGGTCTGTTTGCTTTTGTGCTTCTAGATTTTATTTAATATGCGACATCAAGTGTATGTTTGCTTGACTCCTTCTAATTTCCCCGAGTTGAAGTGAAGGGTTTGTCTATATCTAGCCTAGGTGACGCCTAGATGACTTTTGCTTGCATGGCTAGGGGAGCATGACAGCATCTCTAGTTGAGAATAAAGTATCTCAGGGCTAATGTCTTTCTTTATTATTGACATGTGGCACTCAGTTTCTTACATTTAACTTAGTTATTGTTTGTGAAGCTTAAGGAAGCTTTTTTTTAATCTACCTAGCTAATCATGGTTTTCACACTAGAAGTTTCCTTCTCAACCAATCCAATATAAGGTCAATGTCTTTGTCCGATTAAGTTTTGATTGCTCAGAAGTTAGCTACTTTTTCTTGTGAATTTTGAGATAATGAATTCATGTTGTTTCAAATGCGCAAGCAATTGACTATGAATGTTTTGGACCGTACTTGTTCTTAAATGAATGGCACTGTAAGTTTCTTCATAACTCAGATGCTTCTGTTTGACTTCACTCATGCAATGGACATCAGAATGCAATGGACATGCATGGTTTATAGACACTATCTGACTTCACTCATGCATTTTTACACACCTGGGATGGAGATATATAGCTTCTATAACATGTATTTCTTTCTTCTAATGTAATGTTTTTATGCTTGTGCCTTTAATGTTTATTCTATGTGTTCTATTATTTGGTACAGATGATAGTATTGATAATGCAAGTGGTGCTGAGGGTTATTTATCTGAGGAAGACAACACTGCAAGCGGAGCTGAGGGTGATTTATCCGAATCAGAGGATTCAGATGAGTTTTGGAAACCATTCGTTACACCATTACCTGTCAAGAAGCCTTTGGGTGCTGACAATGCTTATGATGCACAAAAGGAGCATGAGTCCAATCTGAAGAAAGATGATTCTAAGATCATTGATGAAGCAAAGTCTGAAGAAATATCTACTTCTGAACCCAAGTCTTCAAAATCAGTAAAGAGAAATAAATGGAAAACTGATGAAGTTAAGAAGCTGATTGGTATGCGTGAGGAACTACGTGACAGATTTCAAGTTGTGAGGGGAAGGATGGCCCTCTGGGAAGAGATATCTCAAAAATTGTTGGCTGATGGGATCAGCAGAAGTCCTGGACAGTGCAAATCTTTGTGGACATCTTTGGTACTTAAATATGAGGTGTGTTTCTTCTTGTTACCCAGTTTTTGTTCATATTTTAAAGAAACCTGTTCAGCCACTTAAAACCATCCTCAATTGGCAGGCTGCTTTTTATGATTAATGCTGATCACTGGTTGTGTGGTATAACGTATAAAGGGATGAAAAATTCATGCCTTTAATAATGATTCGTGAAATTTTTCGCTCACATAACAATGTGACCTTAAAGAAATCTTCTGTTCATGTGAAATAAGGAATTTAATTTCTTATTCTAATTGCCAGTTTTTAATCAATAATTCGAAAGACATTTGTTCAATCTGTTTACAATACTTCCCTAAAATCTGAATGTCAAGATAACTTATTCAAAATATTCACATCATAGGCACCAATCTGCTTCGCCTTTTGTGGGAGTCCGATTTGTCAAACTTTCTTTTCTTGTGTTTGATGGGAAAACTATGTTACAAATTTTGGTCTTGTGAGGTTTTCTTACACTCATTTAGTTGTCAGACTACCCTCCCTACAAGGGCTTGACTTCATAAAGGTAGGATGAAAGTTTTGTTATAACTTCATGTCTCCTGTGAATTGTGATAGTAAATATCTACAGTACCCTTTTATCATTGTTGGCCAAAGAAATTTACCGAGTTTTTGTTTCAATGAATTCCTTGTATCTCAAAGAATAGGTTAAAGAAAACAGGATTCTTTCTTTCACTGTTCTCTCTGTTCGTGTTAGTTACATTCATTAACATACAGATAGTAAACCACCTCACATTTCATATCTTGGTATTATTATAAGAGATCATATTCAGCTGCAGTACAAGTTTATAGTAGAACAGTACAGCTTTGTGCACTGAACAAAATGATAACAAATAACTTATTTTGTATTTTGCAGGGGATCAAGAATGAGAAGGATAGCAAGAAAAGTTGGCCATATATAGAGGACATGGAAAGGATAATGTCTGATAAAGAAGCTCCTGCAACAAAATGATTGGAAAAATAGCGAATAACTGAGCTGGATAAAATATTTTTGAGAGCCATCTATTACAATTGTTGATCAGTTTTTAGCATGGTGAATGGAAAGATAATCCATGGCTTCCATGACATCGAAGATCCATAGTTTTTTAAGGGTTGAGGGTTAGACAACATAAGTGGGTTTGCCTTCAAACTGACACGGGAATATCTGGGTATAGGCGACGATTTATTATCCACCTCAAATGCCTGTCTCCTTTTTAATTTGTCAAATACATATCTTATAATTATTTTTTATTATTTTTGTTGGTTGCACATATTGGGTGCCCGAAGCAGCAATTGAAATGTCTGCATTTTTGCAAATTGAACTGTGAAAAAAAGTGTCGATGCTTTTACCTTCATGTTCCAACTTAAATTCCCAGGCTTATGAATACTGTCAAAATTCAAACATAAGGGGGAACTGTCAAAGGATTCAAACCATATTTTTAAAGAACAGGGTGTTGTTTCCTTTAGAAGTTGAGTGACATGGTTCTACGAAAAGCAAGGTCTGTTTTGGCAAGCATTGAATCATTGATTTTGTGGAAGGCCGAGTACTATAAAGGTGCAATTGTCTGCATTGTACCTGTAGACTTCAAGTGTTGAAGGGTTTCTTTCTTAGCAAGAGATTGAGATCAAAATGCCATGACAAGCAATTAAATTAGGCAAAAAAATTATGGTAAAAATGATGGATTTGGCCTATGATGAAGTGATCAAGGTCCACGGAACACAAAATAAACAATTACAATTTCACCCTAGGTTTAGTTTTATTTAGAGAAGAAAGTGAAAGGAGGAATTAGGTATAGAACGAGATAAGTTTTAAGTCGTTTTATAGGAGAAAAAATTTATCAAGGTTATTATTATTATTATTATTATTATTGTATAGAAAAGGTAAAAGAGAAAAATTAATTATACATTAAATTATATAAATATTACTAATAAAAAAAATGTAAAATAAGAGTACATTGATATTTTATCCACACAAAATCAGTTTTTTCTCTCTATCCGTAGTGGTGGGCTAACAATGGAAAAAAAATGTTTAAAGTAGATATTTTATAATTAATTCTTTGTTGCAATTTAATTTGTCGTAATTTTATTATAATTCATTTCTTTAAACTTGTTTTCAATAATCTATACATTCAGTAGAACAACCAAACATTTTAATAAATTCAAGGGCTGAATGGAATAAAGCGAAAGATAAAAAATATCAAATATCATTATTTGAGCAGTAAAAGCATAATGCAATAATATAAAAAAGCATTTTTACTCTCGACCTAAAATTCATTCTCTTGACAAGGTAAGGCCTTTTTCCCAACTCACAACAGTCCTGTTAAAAATTTTAATAACGGTTATAGATGTTTTGGGCTATATGCTGGTACCAACCAGTATAGTAATTCAGAATGAGGAAAATAAGAAATAATTTTTACAATATAATTTTTTTATATCATTAATTAATAAGAAACAATGTTATTTTTATTTCTCCGATAATTATCTTAAAAATCTATAAATATATAAATTTATCATTTAGTAGTTTGTGATTAGATGCAGTGTAAAGCTATTTTATAATATTAGTCTTGAATCTATATTTTTCTCAGAAAAAACGGAGGGGGTAAAAACTAAGAAAAAGAAAACTTAGCAAAAAATGGGCCATTAGAAAAGGAGCACATACATGTGGGCCGAGACGGCCCAAATCAGTCCTGCCTTTTTCCTCAAGACAACACAATACTGAAAAACAGTGTCTTTCTACCTTTTTCCCTCATTTCTTCAAACTCAACAATTGAGATCTCATTGCAATTGCTTCTTCTACTAGAAAAGGTGCCAAAACTGTTCTTCAAATTTGCGATTCTTTTATTATATCTCCCCTTTTACATATATATCAACTACTTTTCTATGTTATCTTGATTTTAAGGTTTGTTTTCATTTAGGTCACTAATCTTCCATCATGAAGCTCGATACCACTGGTCTTGAATCGTTTCCCACACTGCTTGCACCTCAAAGCGACGTCGTTGGAGAACTTTCCGCTGCTCCGTCCTTCGACCTTCCGAATTCTAATGATGTGAGTACTCAGGTTTTGAAACTGTTAAAAATTTCATAAAGAAAATTTGGGGCTGAAATTGTTAGGGAATGAAAATTGAAAGCTGGCTAGGGTTTAAATTGTAATAGATAAGGGTTGAAGGTTGATGGTTTTAACTGATGTATTTGCGTATTGTGTGTGTGTTGGTGATAGTTCGATGGGTTCTTGAAAGAAGCTATTCAGATGGTGAAGCCCGCGAAGGGTACCACCACTCTTGCTTTTATCTTTAAGGAGGGTGTCATAGTAGCTGCTGATTCTCGAGCTAGCATGGGAGGATACATATGTGAGTGTTTGTTAAATCTAATTGCATTTTCGCTTTTCTTTGTTCCTTTGGCTAAGTAAGTCAGATATTTTCTGTTACTTGCTTCGAATTAAATGATGGACTTTATCTATTTGCGGTTGCGTGAGTTGAATTTTGAGTGTTGGCTGTCTCCAGCATCGCAGTCTGTGAAGAAGATTATTGAAATCAATCCGTACATGCTTGGTACTATGGCTGGAGGTGCTGCTGATTGTCAGTTTTGGCACAGGAATCTCGGGATCAAGGTAATACCTTGAACCTTATATCTTGTATGCTTGCATCCGTTCTGTATGTTCTGTACTTCAATTTTTGGACCAGTCTCCTACCGAGTTTCTCGCTCTAGTCTCCTACACTTTGGCATTTCTTGGATATTTCCTTACAATTTTGTTATTGATATTGTTTCTGCTGCTATAGTTGAGTAGGTAACAATGTACCTTCTTTTTGAAGTATATTTATATTCCTTTCCTAAAAATTTCTTTTGCTAGGAAGCATTTAGCCTGTTTTGGCATGCAAGTAAGGAGCAAGAAAAAAGTGGGTAAAATGGAAATACTGATGGGTGGATAGTCTGCTCTGCTGTTGGGAAGAGATTGATAAAAAAAATGATTATGTACTTTTTGGAAACAATAAAAATGGCTGGGGAGAAAATTCTGCTTATTAAATTCAGACATAACTTTTTTAAGATATATTCTTTAGATGGATGGTTATGTAATTTAGAGATATCCTAAACTCTTAACTCTAATTTTCTCTTATTATTTCTACCATGATGAAATGTAGGGAGAATAATATATAGGGTGCAATTGTGTAAGTAATTTATAGGGTGCAATTGTGTAAGTAAAATGCATTTTTCTATTTCAATTCCAATTCCTTTCTCGTTATATCTGGTTGTCCAAGTGGTGTGATATAGCTTTCACATCTAATTTTTATTTACCCTATCAATAATTTGTTTTCCTTCAACCCTATATCAACTTTAATTTATAATTATGTGCTTGGCCAGCATGTTTGAATATGTTTTATTAATCTCAAGGGGCCACTGTATTTTTATATTATTAACACACGCGCGTGCACACATACACACATATATATATATATATATATATATATATATAAAATATATGCATGCACTTCAAATGTGAAGGCTTTCGTTACTTATTCTTATATAATAGCATCTAACAAGATATACTGGTACTTGGAATGTTACTTAATTGACATTGATATATGAAGTTTCACTCTTTGGTTGAACTGGTAATGAATTCAGATTGAATAAGTGATCATTAGTCAAGGCAGTTCTTGCCAAAACTATAGCAGGCTAATATTCTGGTTGACATCGAAGCATTAACTAGTACTATCCTTTTTATAAATTTCCATTAGATTTCTAGTGTTTTTAATCTCTATATACTATTTTTTTTTCCTTTTTGATTTATGGCACACAGTTTGATTCCTTGTCAGTGATATGATTAAAAACATCCTGTAAACTACAGCCCAGGAGGCTTGCTAAAAACTGCTCCCCCCTCCTCCCTTCTTCCGCTTAAAATGGTGACCTCCTCCTACATGTCTATACTAATAACCCACTTCTGCTTATCTAACTTGCCAGTGAGCAAGATCTTTAAGCCTTTCCCCATTCTGTCTTTTTTTTCCCCTCTGACATAAACCTTCTAGATTATGGACACTTGGCATGGGTCATTAATAAGCTGGAGCTCTTCCAGTAACAGAACTAAGCCTAACAGAAGATCTAAATGACTGGTTCATATAAACTTAAAGTTTATGGTTTTTTATCTTTTGGTTTTTCTATCCAGGATATGGCTTTATCCTTTTGTATTTATGAAGTTGCAAATGTATTCTCTAATCTGTTCCATATTTTTTTGTAGTGTCGTTTGCATGAGTTGGCGAATAAAAGAAGAATTTCAGTAACAGGAGCTTCCAAGCTACTTGCCAATATTTTATACTCTTATCGTGGAATGGGGTTATCGGTTGGTACCATGATTGCTGGATGGGATGAGACGGTAATTTACTTGTCAAATTACTGAATAACATTATGCTCAGTTAGTCCAATAGCTACTTACAACAGTTAATCTCTCTTTAGGGACCTGGTCTATATTATGTTGATAGTGAAGGAGGAAGACTTAAAGGCACTAGATTCTCTGTTGGATCTGGTTCGCCATATGCTTATGGTGTATTGGACAGCGGGTTAGTTAAACTATGTATTTAACTATCTTTTATAAATCTCCTGTCAAGTTCCTTTTTGACAATTTCCTTGTTATACCAGGTACCGATATGACTTGTCAATTGAGGAGGCAGCTGAACTTGCTCGACGAGCAATTTATCACGCAACATTTCGTGATGGGGCCAGTGGTGGAGTTGCTAGCGGTATCTATCTTTCTTCCCCATTATCAACCCAGCTACATCACAAACTTGCTTCTTAATCGGATTATGACATTTTTGTTTCTATCCTCTCCCTCACCAGCTAGAAAATAGTACTTAACACTAACAAATGCATGATAACTAAATTGATATAACCTCTCTTAAGGTACACTTGCCCATTTTTCCGTAGCACAATTGCTCATGATCGTCCAAAACATAATGTGCATTTAATTATAATTTATATCCATTTAAATAACATTCGAAAATAATCCATGGTCTCTAACTTAGTCGGGTGAAATATTAGTACAGTAATTTTATCCTCATTATAATCGACACGGTGCTATTTTAGGCGCACGAAGTCTGTGTTTGACTAACTTGGAGATTTATATGATTTCAGTGTACTATGTGGGACCAAATGGATGGAAGAAATTGTCTGGTGATGATGTTGGTGAACTGCATTACCATTACTACCCAGTTACCCCAAGCACAGTTGAACAAGAAATGGTGGAGGCAACTGGAGCATGATGAAGTAACTCGTGGATACCTTTTTAAATTTTCTTTGCTTCCCAAGCTTACTTTTAATCCCTTGCATGAAACTGGTTATTCTAGTAAAATTTGACATTCGTTGATATATGTAAGTGCTGTACTATCCTGATGTGGTTTAAGCTGAAGTGAATATTTACAATTAAAAATGACATATTAGAGGCCATGTGGAGTGGTTTAAACGAGGAAAGAGCTAGCTATTGCTAATTTAATCCATCTTGCCATTAATGGTTTTCATGGCAACTTTCTGAAAGTTGTACAAGCAGCTTACTAGGAGAATTGTGGTTCTAGGTTTTCGATTGGTTGTAATAGTTTACACGAATACGTTTTTTCGTCATGTATAATAGGTTGTCTAAGTCAAAGTAGACTAAAATAAATGCTTTAACCAATCAACGTTGCAAAAAAAAAAAAAATTAACCTTCATAATGTGAATAGGGACAGCTAAATGTCAATCATATTGGATATAGTGATGAATCATAACAATTTTTTTATCAAGTCTCATCTCACTTTGTACAAGCGATGACTACATCTCTAGTAAATTACCACTTAAATGCTATAAATTACATTCTAAAGTGATTAAACCCATTTGGATTTGATTTTGGCATATCATGTCGGGAAGTGTTTGAATATCTAGAATAATTTTAGAGTGTTTGTTTATACTTTTTTTAGAAAATAAATACTTTTTTAATGTAATAAATTTAAAAAAAAAAATGACAGATGCTTTCCATACAAGAATCAATTAAAAATAATTTATTTTTTAGTGATTACTACTTTTTAAATATACAAACAGACCCACTTTTTCAAATTTGAAATAACTTTTGATTATTAACAAAAGTAAATCAAATTATTTCAACATAAATTAATATTTATTTTATTCAAAGTTAACAGTGCATTATACCCACTAAATATTTCTAAAGACGTATATGTCGGTCTTTTGGAGAGATTGACTTTTGTACGTAAAATAATATTTTTGAAATACATAGTTCATTCATTAGACAAGACTCCTAATTAACGCATGTGTAATGAAAGGAAAATATTGGCATTTATTATTATATATTATCAGCGTAAACAGATATGTTATTGTGTTGGTGTATATGTATGTATTTTTTAAATATGAATAATTTTATATTAATAATGTTATTAAGTTAATATATAAAATAAATTTATATTTATTAAAAATAAAATGAATAAAGAGAATAATTGTTGATGAATAAGAAAAAAAAAAGATAAACAGTTTTATAGAAAACTAGCGTAAAAACATAAGTACTATTGCACTTGTGTGAATGCATTTTTTTATCTTGTAATTTTTGAATATGCATGATATTATTTTGATATTATAATGTTATTAAGTTAATAAACAATTATATTTATTAAAAATAAAGTGAAATGTATGGAGAAAATATGAGAAAATAATTGTTGATGAATAGGAGAAAAAAAGAGAGATAAATAAATAGTTTTATAAAGCCTTGTAAAAGTAACAGTTAATTTTTTAAAATTTAACAAATAATTACATCGTAAAAGGTAAAGTTGAAATTATGAAATGTGGGTACAAAAGAGAGAATTCTTTTTATATATAGTTATAGATAGGCAAAAGTAACGGTTAATTTTAAAAAATTAATAAATCATTATATTGTAAAGGGTATAATTGACATATGTATACACACACACACATATATATATATATATATATATATATATATATATATATATATATATATATCTTGATGATACATGATTCCCCTCTGCCACGTTTAAATTTATGGGTTTCTAGAAAAAATTTAAGAAACCACCTGGCGGGTATTCATAGCCGCCAGGCGATGCATGTTGAGTCTGTGGTTTTCTGGGTTCCCGCGATGAACTGCTTGGCGGTGAAGCCTGTACCGCCACGCGACACAAGCATAAAAATCCAGTTTCTGGGTTTTTGATGAACTGCCTGGCGGTGATGAACACCCGCCAGGCGACGCAAACCAATTTTGGTTCAATTTTGATGCTTTGGATGTTTTGGGATGATTTTTGATAGGGAAAAATGCTACTCTAATTGTATGAGAATGATAATATGACATAGTCATTGGATTAAACATGGTTTGGGATCAAATTAGACGAAAATCTCATAGACGTCATGTTAGGGTTGTGAATTTGGTAATTTAGAGTTGGATTAAATTGAACGGATTAAATTAATGGAATTTTGGGTGATTGGAAGTTGTATGAAATAAATTTCAAACCTAAACACTTGAGCTGTGAGTATGGAGTTTAAAATCGAAGTGAATCAGAATTGTAGGGGTTGGAATAAGGTTCGCAGTTGTTGAGGATTTTTTTTTGGGTTCCTGGAACAGCGTGAACCGCTTGGTGGCACCCATTTGGCCGTCAGGCTCCATACCAGGAATGCATGGTGCTCTGATTCACGAAAAACGTTGTTTTTTGTATATTTTGCGGAACGGGAATCACCCGGCGCCAGCCAGTATAGTCCCGCCAGGCGCCACCTTCCTTACTTCTGGGCACTAGGCGCCACCCTTTTTTTTGGTTTGCGCAGTTTTTGTAAAATTGCCTTTCTCGTTTTATTAACCGTTTGATTTAGGTGAAATTTTGACAGGTGTTCCATAACATGTTGTTCTTCACTGTGAACGGTTGAGATTTGATTTGGAGGACAGTAGCTAGAGATATACATCACGCATGATTGGTTGTTTGAATTCCCTAATAGTATGATTACTAATGGATGATTCAGTGTTCTCAAGTGCTGGTATGGCCTTGATTGGTGAATGTATATATATAAATATATATAAATGTGTGATTGATGAGTATGTTTTTGATAGTGCTTCCTGAGACATGTTGAATATATGAACCTATATATGTTAGTTCGAATGTATGATGTTATAAGTGTGTGAATAAGGCCACTAATGATGATACCATTATGACCGAGTGTTGCATGATCATGACAGGTTTTGGGAAAGTATGTGAACATGATAATCATACTTTAAATGTAATATAATTACGAGGGCATGCGGTGACTTTTGATGCTTACTGTCAGGGTTGGTGATCGAAGTTGTACCCAGCCAAATAGAACAAATAAATATAGTACTTAGGAATCAACCCAAAGTCGTCTCTCAATGACTGACATTTTCATTCAGAGGTTAACAAAGTAACACAATTAAAATTGTAGTTAAAGGTTTAATGAAACAGTAATAAAAATGTACCGACTCCTTGATTCCAAATACAATTCCACTGATCATAGGTCACGAAATTAACACATCTGCCCACTCTCAATCCATTCGAACATAACCCTCTAAGGAAAAGTTACAAACCAGTTTCAATGTGCAATTAGGCATTGCATACATCCACGAATTCGTAACAAGCAAGCTACAAACATTAGGCATGGACATAACCCCCAAAACACATGCACCCAATATGTAAATTAAGCATAAATAGAACAAGCACAAACATTTCACATATTCAAGATAAAGAATGGACAAAATTTAGCAACAAAACCATCAGGACCTCAAAGCTTCATTGCATTTTTCTTCAAGAAGTTAACACACAGAATTTAGCAAGCCATGGAAAGGGAGCAATAAAACAATTCAAAACGAAAATTCCCCATGGAAAAGAATAAAAAACGTAAAATACCAAAACAGAACATCAAACCCTAAGTTAGGTCATATGGAAATGTGAATTCAAGAACAAAATGAGATTGTTAAAGCTTCAAGGGAACGAAAATGGTTATTGTAACGTAGAAAACATAAACCCCACATATAGGTGTTGTTCCAAGTGGCTACAAGGAAGAAAATGAAATGCCCAAGCTCCCAAATGTGCATAAAACATAAAGCCCAACAATGGGTGTTGTCAATAATGAATAAATCGTGAGAAAAGAGTCCTAAAACGTGAAAACTAGGTGGGCACCTCCATGGGTCACTAAACAAAGCTTCAAAACTTAAAAATGGAGTGTGAGGACGAAGTTGAGGGCTCCCACCCAAAAATAAAACCTAAATCTCATGGTCACATCCATTATGTCACTCAATATTACAAAAATGCCACTACATGTTTCAGAATTACAAAAATGCCACTTTTGTCCCAACATGTTGGCCCAATGACCTAGACAAGCTAACTAACATGGCGCAGACATGATAATGACGTGGGAATGATGTGTAAACTTTGTCTTCATCTTATGATTAGTGTACAAGCTCCAAAACTGTTTCACCCAAAATACCTAAAAATAATTACAAACAAAAATTAGACCAAATAATCTCAAATTAATCAAAATTCGGAATAATGGCCCAATAAAGCCCAATGAATGAAAATGCACTAAATATAGACTATTAAGCACTAAAAAACTATCAAAATGAGCACAACAAAAGTGGAAGAATAGAGGAAAATAATGACTCATCACTTGGCAAGCAAGGATTTTTGTTGGACATTATTGGTGCTCTTAGAAAATGAAGTTGAAGAGGAAAAAATGGGACTTGAACAATTAGTTTTCGTTTTTTTTTTCTTTTTGATTGTTAATTTAACCACATACTCTTCTGTTTACTAATCTTTTTGGGATTTGTTCAATGTATTGATGGGAACTTTTGATGCTTATTGTTGGCCTTGGTAGGCAAGGATTATGTTTAGATGAATTTTACCCCTTTTTAGCCTTGGTAATTTTTTTGTAAGATATAAATGTTTGAGTGTTTGTATTTTCTATTTATTTTTGTTTCAAATGAATGTTAACTTCGCTTTTCTTTTTACATATATGAATGGATTTTTCATTCCTCTTTGAAATCCTTTTTTTGTCCTTGATTGAAAGTGGTCGGGACATAACAAACTTCAATCCATCAACTCATTAGTATCATCTTCTTGAGCTCCTTTATTACTCCATATTGTTTTGCATCTTAATTGTGAGTAATTAAAAGCAAGCTAAAAGGCTTAACATTGTAATTGGATGTTATTGGCATCTCAAGAAGAGTAGGAATCATCGTGGTGCATTTGTTGCCTTTTAATCCTGTGGACAAGCACACTGTTATTACCTTCATTGACAACAATTGTGATTGGCACAAAAACATCAAAGATGCTCTTATTTATATATAATAAGTAGTACAATGTTGTTAGGAAAAACGCATCATCAATTAAGAACATTACCGTCTTTACCCTTAGAATCACTTTATTAAAAGAGAAACAAGATAAAAACAAGAACACAAGAATATAATGTGGAAACCCCAAAATTGGAGAAAAACTACAAAGGAATAACACTATGTGAAATTTTGTACAACACATAGACTACCCTCTTATGCCCTTAACCCCAAGTACACCCACACTTTCCAAAGCAAGAATTTAACCAAACCTCACAACACTATACTACAAGAGTATAAGAAAAGTCAAACACTAGCTCAAAGTATCTTTGACTTGGGGCAAAGAACATCATGGACTTAGATCTCATTATATAGTCACTAAAATTCAACCCCTAGGATATCTTAGGTGATGTGAGACTTTTTAAGATGTGTTATTTTCATCAGCCCAACAAATGTGAATTGTAGTAAAATATTTGTAGTACAATGATATTTGATTACCCATTTATGTGCATCAGATCATTGAACTTTGTGGCCTTAAATGAGAGACCTTGAAAAAGGCAGACAAACTTATTAATGAATAAGCCAACAACAGTTTGCGTTCCTTGGGGTTTGTTGCTTGCTAGGTGGTGAAGGATGTAAACATGAGAAGAGAAATTATTATTTAGTTTTCATCAATCTTCACAAAACGTGAAGCCAAATATGATTGACCTTTTTATCAGGATAGAGTCTCAGTTTTTAGTCGATAATTTGAATTGTACAATATATTTGTTGGTAGAGTCTTCTAAAGAAGAGAAAAGAGTGTATGCAATTGATGATCTTGAAGGAAATGTAGTAATTGTTTGTATGCTTGTGGAAGTGATGGAATGTTGTTAGGAAGTGGAGGCATAGTGTTGGTTGGCAATGTTGGCAGTGCAGGCAAAGGTTTAATTATGGTCTGAGGCAGTGTTGGAAGTGAAGGCAAATGAGGAAATATTGGTTTAGGCAAAAAGGGAATGCTTGGTGCAATTGCTTGCAAAAAGATGGTGAGCTGCTAGGCTCATGCTTTAGAAGCTCAAAGTAAGAACAAAATTTGTGATCAATGATTTGTTGGAGGCCATAGCTGAATATGACAACTAATAATGAAGAAGAATTGCAAAATATATATGAAATTGGTATATATTTGCTTGAGATTGTATATGATAGAAGGAAGGTGCTTGCACTTATGTAGTGTTTATGTCTAACGGACCGAGGTGAGAATTGGAGGAAAAACCCAGGAGTTGGTTCATTTAACTTTGTAGCATGGTTATCAAACTTACGAGTTACTCGCTAACGCGGACGAGTTTACGTGCCTGGTCATGGACGAGTGAACTCGCAAGCGAACTCGGTTTTCAAGCAGAATCGCTGGACTCGGATGTGGACTCGTTGAGATCATTCAAACTCGTGAGTTTTCAGTGAGTTCGCGAGTTCGAGAGGGGAAAAATTGAAAATCAAAACAGGGTCGTTTCGAGCAAAAATCTTACTAGATTAGGGCTTCCTACTTTCAATTGGACGGTCGTTCCGCTTTCGTTCTTTGCAACTTATTGGTGAATAATCCTAAAGGGACGAATTTCCTTTATTCACTTGACACCTCAGACATTACAAAAACAACTGATAAAGTATTCAAGATGTTAGATGATGTTTTTGAGTTTGTTGGAGAACAAAATGTATTTCAAGTTGTTACTAATAATCATGCAAATTTCAAGGTAGGTGGAGATTTGTTGATGCAAAAAAGAGAACAATTATATTGGACTCCATGTGTTGCATACTGTATTGATTTTATCTTTGAAGATTTTGAAAGGAATTTGAAGGTCCATGAATTGACAATCAAGAAGGGAAGAAAGATTACCCCTTACATTTATGGAAGAACAATGTTGATTTCCTTGTTGAAAAAGTTCACTAAAGGTAGAGACTTGATAAGACGGGTGTGACTAGATTTGCCACGATGTATTTGACCCTTGGTTGTCTTCATGAATTGAAGACATCATTATTGACCATTTTAGCTCCAAGGAGTGGAAGGAAACCAAGTTTGCAACTTCACAAGAGGGAAAAAGAGTAGAACGTGTGGTATTAAATAGTCGACAATGGTCTTACGATTGGTGGACTCAGATGTAAAACCCACAATGGGTTTCATTTATGAAGAGATGGACTGTGCAAAAGAGAAAATTAGTTCCAATTTTAACAATATTAAGAAGAGGTAAAATTTCAAACTTTTATTCATTCAAAGTTTAATTACTTATATATGAAATTAGTTTGGTATTGAATGTAGTTATGAAGAGGTTCGGAGAATAATTTATGCTCGATGTGATAGTCAACTTCATAGGCCTTTGCAAGCAACTGCCTATTTTCTGAACCCCCACTTCTACTATGAACCTAACTTTAGATGTGATGATGGTGGAGAGGTGAAAGAAGGATTGTATATATGCATGAGAAGATTGGTACCAGATTTGGCAGAAAGAAGAAAAAATAATTTGCAAATTATTGAATTTTATTTTGCTAGAGGAATTTTTGGAATGGAAGATGCAAAGGAATGCAGGAAGGCATTAAATCCTAGTGAATGGTAGGAGATGTTTGGGGATGGAACTCCAGAGTTGAAGAAATTTGCTATTCGAATTCTAAGCTTGACTTGTAGTTCTTCGGGATGTGAGCGTAATTGGAGCTTATTTGAAATGTTAAATTATTTTAATTTCTAATTTTCGTTATTAGGTTTATATCTACTAAAATTTAAAATTTTATTTTAGGTTCATATAAAGAGAAGGAATTGTTTGCATCAGAAAAAGATGAATGATTTAGTTTATCTTATGTACAACTTGAAGTTGAAAAGTAGACAAATTCAAAAAATTGTTGTTCTTCCATTTGATGACATTGAATCAGATGATGAATGGATAATTGAAGAGGCAAATGATGTTGTTAAGATTGTGCAAGTTGAAGGTCAAATTGATGTTCAAAATGTTCCCTTAGATGGAGCAACAATAGATCCCGCTCTAGATGCTCTTGATCTTGATAATATAACTTTTGATGCCAATGAGGATGCACAAGTTTCATTAGGAAAAAATTTAGATGAAGATGATGATGGAGATAATGATGTCATTAGAGAATTAGACATAGACATTTCACATTTGAATTTATGTTTTACAGTATTTGTATGAACATATTTATTTGAAGTACTTCTAAATTATATAATTTTCTGGACTTATTTAAATTAAGATGTTATTTATATAAATTATATACTTTTTCATATGAAGTAACGAGTTTATGATTCGAGTTTACTGGACTCTCACACAATTACATAAATTCTCAAGTTTGACAAACTTATTTTAGAGTGTTTAATGCTTTGATCACCTAAAAAATCCCGTTGACCATCAAATAACACAGCATTATTTGAATAAGTGTATCTTTAACTAAATGTAAGAGAGTGATAATGTTAGTGGCAATGCTCGAGTATTCCTAGGAAGAGCGTGTCAGCAAAAACAAGAGTAGCGCCTAATCATTCTATGTAGTGCAAAAGTTATTTTCACTCACCTAATACTTCAAAATGGATGCAGTAGACAGTATAATCTCTCACAGTAAGAACCACAATGAAAAATATTTATTTTAGACTCACTTTTTTTACCTACATTCATTCACAACTACCTTTTAAAATAAGATATTATGTTAAAATAATAATAACAAATATATATAAGATATTATAATAAAATAATATTTTATAGAGTTGTAATTTGAGTACAAGATAAAAAAAATTATTGTATTAGGGTATTATTATCCAACCATAATAGATTATTTTAAATTAGTTTATGAGAAAAATACAGAAAAAGAAGGAGAAGTAGAAAGGATTACTCGAATAATTGTAACTTTCAGATTTTAGTTTCTTTTTAATCAAATTACCACTAGGTTATTTTTTTCTTTCATACTTTCTTGTGTCACTCATAAATATTTAAAATTACATAATTCAAAATATAATCTTAAATCCAATAATTTAGAGCAATAATCGTTTAATTTGAAATAAGATTTTGTAATCCAGAACAATATTGCATAATGAGATTATACATATTCTCTACACAATTTTATAAAATAAATTTATCCTCGTATCCAAATCAAACAAAGATCAAACTTTTGTCTCATCTTCATCTCAATTGGGTAACAGGTATATCCTTGTACTTATACTCGTACCCATTTTCTTACTTTTTGAATATTAATTAATTACTTTTTATAAAATAATAAAAATTATAATAAATGAAAAATAATATTATCAAATATTCAATATTAAGAGGAAGGTTGTTTCCTCGATATGAAATATTTAGAAATAAATTATAATTATATACATTTCAAATTAGAATACCAAATAAAATTTTATGAGAACCAAAACATTTATTAAATTTGTAAACATTAATGGAACCAAATTGATAAAATTTATAAATATTTTTAAAAAAATAAAAAGGAAAACAAAAATATTCAAATTAAAATATATTTTAAATATTTGTTTACTTTAATTTTTAAAATTATAATAAATCTCTTTTTTATACAATAATAAAAATTATAATACTTGATTAAAATCACGTAAAGAATAAATATTAAACTAATAATAATAAAATTTTAACATAGATATGATATCTTTTGAACTTCAATATACGTTGGATGGTGATAAAAAACAATTCATGGAAAATTACATTCATTTTTATATTATATTAAATAAATTTTATTTATACAATTTAGTGACAAAATTACAGTATGAGTAATAAAAATTATATAAAATATATCAAAATAGTATTTTACATGATAAAAATAAACAACAAATAAAAATATTAAAAAATTATCAAATGTGTGTCTTAGAAACGATTTGAGAGACTATTGAATGAAATTGCACAAAGGAAAACAAATGTATAATTAAAGGTATGATAAGATGAAAAATACATTAGATATCTAAAAAAAATTTAAATATCAACATACTCAATGGTTGAGAAATAACAAAAATTGTTTTAATGAAACAAAAGAGTTCTTCAAATGAAACAAAATTAATAATAATAGAGTAAAGAAGATAAACTTTTTATATTACCTAGTAAATAAAATGTTTATGTTATTAAATACTTAGATTGAGAGTGTTAAACATTCTCACTTGAAAGGAAAATATACAGTAAATAAAAATATTAGAAAAGAATAGAAATATTAAAATATGAGACATAAAAAATATTTAACTAACATACATATTTGAACATAATTGCATAAAAGTTATGATAAGAAAAAAAATATATTGAAAATGCGAATGAATTTCATGACAAACCAAACAATTAAACGAAATAAAATATAAGATTACTTAATTAATTGTGAATATTTTAATAATTTAAACGGAACGGGGATATAGGAATGAGTATTATGGTGGGTATGGGGATGGGGATGGGGACAGGGACGAGAGAAATATGTACATCCCCATACCCAATTGAAAAATCGGGAATTTCCCATACCCATACCCACATCCAGTCAATGCGGGGATTTTCCGCAAAAATGGGAACAAATTCAGACAATACCCATGAGACAGATTTATTTGTCATCTCTACAGGTAATCCATGATTTGTTCTCTCTATTTCATAAATAAAGACTTTAGGCTATGAACTTGACAAGAAGTTGATTATAGCATGTTATCTAATTTAATAATAATATTATATGTATAACAATATATAAAAAGGATACATTCTTTTGTGTCCACATTTTGTTTTGCATTTTTACCCTTAATTATTATTTTAAAAATCTTATAAATAGTTTACCTGTGACGTTATTTTAAAAACATCTTTATGTCTTTAACAATTACTTTAAAAACTTCTTTTATGTACATATTTTACTTTTTTTAATTTTACATTTAACAACTATTTTAAAAGTTAATTATATATTTTTTATTGATCTTAACTCAAATTTTTATGAAAATTAAAAAATACAAAACACAGTGTCTATGTTTTTGCTAGTCCCAAATAATGTCATTCCGTATAAGTTATATATGTTGAATCTAACTCCAATACTTTTGTTTGACAAATAATTCTTAAAGAGAACGCATTGCAGTCAAAACATGAAAAATTTAACAGTATATTTTTAATATACTTAATATAATATAAAAGAAATTATTGTCTTTAAAAATAAACATTTTTATTGATTTGGAATATTTTATTATAAATAAATTGTCATTATAAAAGTGTTATCTACATTATTAATATTCATTAATTTATAAAATTACTTATATTTGTAATTTGAAGTTAAATTTAAGGATTATTGAGTATAAAAATAATGATAATGAAAATATTTATATATTGTTTTAGTTAAAATTTATAATTCTTTTTTTAAATATAATAAAAATTTGTGTGTGATGGATACTCAAGCAAAAATAGTACAAGATTAAGGAAAGCTCAAGATTAAGGAAAACTCAAGATAAAGATATAGCATATTAAGGGTGTCAAGTCACTCAGGATAAAGAGGAAACATAAGAGGAATTATCAGCCAAATCATCTCTCTTCACAAGTGAAATCATTTCTTCACTCACATAATCAATTAATATTAAAACATAATTAAATTATGTTTATACAGTTTTTTCAAAAATAAAAATATCTTTTGAATTGAAACTGTTTTTTAAATCAAGTATTCTCTAACTATATCTTCTCCTAAAAATCATCTTTTCTGTAAAGAATAAAAATTGATTTTCAAATTGATTTTATTTTATTTTTGAATTAATTGAATTTTTTTTTTTTAGAAAATCAAGTAAAACTCTTTAAATAATCCCATTTGAGAACGAGAAAAAACAACACACTACTATAGAGAAACACAAAAATATTGATTCAGTTTTTTCCTCTGTTATTCAAGTTGGTAACGAGAATTCACTTGTGAAAAGAGCTTACTACTGATCATTCTATCTTTATAATCTTACTTTCCAGGTGATAGTGTTCCATTTTTTTTTAATTGTAATTTTCATCCTTTGTTTTGTACAAAGGAGGTGTTTCATCCCTTATGTGATTCAAGGGAGGTGTTGTCATATCTTGAAAAGGCTCAAGATAGGTGTTTATCAATCTTTAGAATTTTTCTTTTGCATGTTTCACTAGGTCATTGTGGTTGTAATTGAAATACTCTAAAGATAGTGAATTGGGATTGTCATTCTCACATTGAGGTGACTGGGAACTGGATGTAGGGTTGGCTATACCCAAACCAGTATAAAGTACTATGTGAATTTCTTCTTTCCTTTACTTTTTTTACGCTTACGGTAACGCACTTAATTAAGAAAAATTGTTTTAAAGCATCAATTCAACCCCTTTTCTTGATGCCATTTGTCTAACAAATGGTATTAGAGCTTGGTGTGGTAATTTGTTTCACTATTTCTTTTAAGATGTCTTTTCAGAACCAGATGTACGAGGAATGAGCTTTAATCAACCGACCACCTCTCTTTGAAGGTGATAACTACCCCTTCTGGAAGGTGAGAATGGAAATTTTTCTACAAACCCTAGACTTTGGAGTTTGGGATGCAGTATTAAACGACCCTTATTTCCCAATGGTGATGCTTGTTGAAGGACCCGCACCAAAAACATTCAATCAATGGACGCCAAATGAATTTTACAGGATATCAAGATGTAAGTCGGCGAATGAGATGTGGGATACGTTTAAAGTAACACACGAAAGAACACACTCGTCCAAGAATATGAATTACTTCAAATGAAGCAAAATGAAAGCATCTTCACACACATAGTCAATCATCTAGAGGCACTTGGAAAAAACTTCATAAATGAAGAGTTAAACACGAAGATTCTCAAGTCATTAGATAGAAATTGGCAACCAAAGGTCACGGTAATTTCAGAATCAAAGGACCTCACAAAGATGAATGTAGCAACATTGTTCAAGAAGTTAAGAGAACGTGCAATGGAGCTACAAAGACTGAAAAATGGCGAACAAGCAACAATTAAGACCATTACATTAAAAGCAAAAAAATCACGTGAAGAAAAGGATAATAATGAAGGTGAGTCTTCTGACATTGACATTTCCTTGTAAAACGCTTTTCTCGTTTTATGAAAAATAGGAAAAAGGGACAAGAGAAGAAAGAGAATGACAAAAATCCTACATCAAAATACAAATGTTATGGATGTGGAAAGATAGGACATGTAAAGACTGATTGCCCATTAGCAAAGAAAGAAGATAAAAGAAATGAGAAAAAGAAAGACAAGAAGTTTCAAAAGAATAGACGCAAAGCCTACATTGCATGGGAGGATAATGATTCATCTACAATAAGGGAAAGTACTTCGGAGGATAATGAAGAAGAAGAAGAAGCAAATTTGTGCTTAATGGTAAATAGTAATGATGAAGCTACTTCGAATGTAAGTTCTATGAATTCACTTGATGAATATGATGAATTACATAGTGCATATCAAGATCTTTATGTGAATTTTAATTACTTAGTGAAAAAGCATGGTTCTTTAAAACAAAAGTTTCAAGAATTAGAAAATATATTAAGTCATTTGGAGAAGGAAAATGATGATTTAAGAAACGATTTAAATAAGTACAAATTAATTTCTAAAAATAAAGAAGTATTTAAACCTTGTGAAAATTGTTCTGACCTTGAAAATGAAAATTTCAAATTAGAGAAAATAATAAATAAATTTTCCAATTCTTCTAAAAATCTTGATTCAATATTAAGTTCTCAAAGAGTGAATTCTAGCAAAGCTGGACTTGGTTACACTTCCAAAGAAGATCTAGAAAATCATAAAAACGTTTTTGTAAGAGAATCAAGAAAAATGAATCGTCAAGTTGCTTCGAAACAAAATTTTCATAGAAAAATATACCAAGCTTCTCCATATAGGCATAGTTATTTTTATTGCATGAAAATTGGCCACACTTCGAACAAATGTTTTATAAAGCATAAAGAAATATCTAGTGGCATGTATATGTGGATTCCTAAGAGGGTAAAACACAAAAAGATTTATATTATGCACTACAACCCTTCGCACATAATCAAATATAAAATCACGTAATCAATTGAGTTTTTTTTAACTGCGCACATAATAAATTATGATATTTACATAATTAATTATGTTATGGTAAATACATTTTAAGTATTTTTTTAATTATGTGTTTAAAATAATTGATTATGCAACAATGTAGTTTATATTTTTTACAGTCTTAAAGTTGAGAATGTTGTTTCTACTAACCATTAAGGACCCAAAACAATAAAGGGGACCTAAATTATTATTTGTATGATGTAGTTGATCAACATTGAGAAATCAATTTGGTTTCTTGATAGTGGATTTTCAAGACACATTATCGAAGATAAATCAAAATTTCAAAGTCTAATCAAGAAAAGTCAAGGTCATGTTACATATGGTGACAACAACAAAGGCAAGATACTTGGATCAGGAACAATACAAAATAGTGATGGCTAAGATTCAAGATGTACTACTTGTAGAAGGATTAAAGCATAATCTATTGAGCATAAGTCAACTATGTGACAAAGGACTGGAAGTAACATTTGAATAAAAAGCTTGCAACATTGTCAAAGAACAATCAAATGACACAATGTTAAAAGGTATGTGACTAAATAATATCTATGTTATTAATCTTGACATTGCATCTTCTAGAACTATCTCATGTCTTGTTTCTAAGGATGAAGATCATTGGTTATGACATAGGAAAGTTGCACACATTCACATGCATCATTTGAATAAACTTATTTCAAAAGAATTAGTGTTTGGTCTCCTAAAATTAAATTTTGAAAAAGATAAAATTTGTATTGCATGTCAAAAAGGAAAGCAAACTAAATAATCTTTCAAAAGTAAGAAAATAATTTCTACCACAAAACCTCTAGACTCTTACATATGGACTAATTTAGACCCTCTAGAACAACACGTTTAGGTGGTAATTATTATGCATTAGTTAGTGTAGATGACAATTCTAGGTTTTCTTAGAGTTTCTTTTTGCCAACTAAAAGTATTGCCTTCAACTCTTTTAAGAAATTTGACAAGGCTATCCAAAAAGAGAAAAATTTGAAAATAATATTTTTTAAAAAGTGGTCATGGTGGTGAATTTCAAAATGAGCAATTTGAAAATTTTTGTGAAGAATTCGGTATTACATATAACTTTTCTTCTCCAATAAAATCACAACAAAATGGAGTTGTTGAGAGGAAAAATAGTTCACTGGAAGAACTAGCTAGAACAATGTTAAATGAAAACAATCTTCCAAAATATTTTTGGGCTAATGCAGTTTCAACTGCTTGTTATGTGTTAAATAGGATTTTAATTAGACCCATTTTGAAACTCACTCCCTATGAAATTTTCAAAGGTAGAAAACCAAATATTTCCCATTTTAAAGTTTTTTGTTGCAAATGTTATGTTTTAAACAATGGAAAGGATAACCTTGGTAAATTTCATTCAAAAGTAGATGAAGCGATATTTTTAGGTTATTCTTTAAGAAGTAAATCATATAGAGTATTTAATAGAAGAACATTGCATGTCGAAGAATCTATTCATGCAACGTTTGATGAGTTTTTAGACCTTTAGGAAAACCCTCTTGAGTCAAGACAAAAATCCATAGATATAGAAGAAGAATGGGTTGCAATGGAAAAAGATCAACCACAGGAAGAAAGTGTGGAGGACCTAAGAAGAAGTCTACAAGATTTGACCATCAATGAACAAGTTGTTAAAGATCTACCTAAAGAGTGGCGAACACCGAGAGGACTCTTACTAGACAATGTTATTGGAAATGTAGATCAAAGAGTCACAACAAGAAGCAAAATGAATAAATTTTGTATGAATGTAGCCTTTGTTTCACAAGGAGAACCAAAGAGCATTGATGAAGCCTTACAAGATGAATATTGGATTCAGGCAATGCAAGAAGAACTGAATCAGTTTAACAAAATGAAGTCTGGGATCTAGTACTAAGAAATAATTCAATGCAAGTAATTGGAGGAAAATGGGTGTACATAAATAAGTAAGATGAACATGGAAACATAACAAAGAATAAGGCACAATTGGTAACAAAAGGATATAGTCAAGAAGAAGTAATTGATTATGATGAAACATATGCCCCAATTGCAAGATTGGAAGCCATAAGGATTCTACTAGCTTACGCATTTATTATGAAATTTAAACTATATTGAATGGATGTAAAGAGTGCTTTTTTAAATGAATACATCAAAGAAGAGGTCTACGTGTGTCAACCTCCTGGTTTTGAGGATTATAAATATCTAAATCATGTCTACAAACTAAAGAAAGCATTGTATAGACTGAAACAAGCACTCAAATCATGGTATGAAAGACTAAGCAACTTCCTAGTAAGTCATGATTAGAGACGAGGTAAAGTAGATCCAACTTTATTTATTAAAGAATGTAAGAAAAATATTATTGTAGTTCAAATCTATGTTGATGATATTATATTTGGTTCAACTAACAATGATCTTTGTTAAGAGTTTACTAAGATTATACAGGGTGACTTCGAGATGTCCGTGATGGGTGAACTAACCTTCTTCCTAGGATTACAAATAAATCAAAGCGCCAAAGGTATCTTCATCTCAAAAACTAAATATTGCATGGAACTACTAAAGAAATTTGAATTAGAAAATGCAAAGGTAGCAGTTACCCTTATGGCAACATCTTGCTACTTAGATCAAGGTGAACAAGGTAAAATGATTGACCAAACCAAATATAGAGGTATGATTGGTTCCCTGCTTTATCTTACAGTAAGTAGACCAGACATTATCATTGTGTGCGTGTGTGTGTGTGTCTGTGCTAGATTTCAGGAAAACCCTAAAGAATCACACCTAGTTACTGTAAAGAGGATAATTAAGTATTTGAAAGGAACTAAAACCTTTGGCCTATGGTACCCCTCAGGAGCTTCACCTAGACTTATAGGATATTTAGATTCAGATTATGGAGGATGTAATTTGGACAATAAAATTACAAGTGGAACGCGACATCTACTTGGTTGTTCACTTGTTTCTTGGCATTCTAAGAAATAGACTTGTGTTGCTCTATCTACAACTGAAGCTGAATATATAGCAGTCAGTAGTTGTTGTGCCCAAATTTTGTGGATGAAGCATCAATTAGAAGACTATAATATTTTTCTAAATCATATCCCCTTAAAATGTGATAGTACTAGTGTAATCAATCTCACTAGGAACCCAATCATGCATTCTAGGACTAAACATATAGAGGTTAGACATCACTTTATTAGAGATCATATTATAAAAGGAGACTACATAATTGAATTCATAGATACCAATCATCAATTAGAAGATATTTTCACCAAACCTTTACCATGGCATAGGTATTATGAGCTCAGAAAGGCATTGAGTATCTTAGATGGTAACTCCTTAAATTAATATGTTTTTATGTGTTGTGATAGTCACTTAATCTCTTTATGGTCTGTAACTAAATTGCACGATTTAAATGTGATTTGTGATGGTTGAGGAATTAATTCTAAAGCATGATTTGATAAATGTTTAAATGTGTCTCTTCTGAATTGTACTCCTTTAATGTTAATCAATAAAAAGGGGGGTGACTCTATATGTTTGTTTTGAATATGTGTTAAATGATTATATATGTTGAATGCTTACATTGTGCTCACATGTAGGGGAAGCAATATATGTTAATGTAATAGGGGGAACTTAATGTGTTTGAATTAATCCATGTGATTTAAATTCTTTAAATGATGATATGATTATTCAACACTAACCACTTGTTAATCTTGAGTTGACTACAAAGTCAAGCAATTACTTTCATTATAGGTGTTTTCTTGATCATCATCAAAAAGGGGGAGAATGTTAGCAAAAAGGATGTCACAACTACCTCTTTGAAAGATAAAGATTTTGATGGATACTCAAGCAAAAATACTACAATATTAAGGAAAACTCAAGATAAAGATATAGAGTATTTAGGGTGTCAAGTCACTTTGGATAAAGAGGAAGCATAAGAGGAATTGTCAGCCAAATCATCTCTCTTCACAAGTGAAATCATTTTTTCACTCACATAATCAATTAAGGTTAAAACATAATTAAATTATGTTTTTACAGTTTTTTTCAGAATTAAAAATATCTTTTGAATTGAAACTATTTTTCAAATCAAGTATTCTCTAACTATATCTTCTCCTAAAAATCATCTTTTCTACAAAGAATAAAAATTGATTTTCGAATTTATTTGATTTTATTTTTTAATTAATTGAATTATTTTTTTAAAGAAAACTCAAGTAAAACTCTTTAAATAACCTCATTTGAGAACGAGAAAAAACAACATATTACTATTGAGAAGCACGAAAATATTGATTTAGTTTTTGCCTCTATTATTCAAGTTAGTAACGAGAATTCACTTGTGAAAGAAGCTGATTGTTGAGCATTCTATCTTTATAATCTTACTTTCTAGGTGACAGTGTTCCATTTTTTTAATTAGAATTTTCATCCTTTGTTTTGTACAGAGGACGTGTTTCATCCCTTATGTGATTCAAGGGATGTGTTGTCATATCTTAAAAGGGTTCAAGATAAGTGTTTATCAATCTTTAGAATTTTTCTTTTACATGTTTCACTAGGTCATTGTGGTTGTAATTGAAATACTCTAAAGATAGTGAATTGGGATTGTCATTCTCACATTGAGGTGACTAGGAACTGGATGTAGGGTTGGCTATACCCAAATCAGTATAAATTATTGTGTGAATTTCTTATTTTCTTTACTTTCTTACGCTTCCGATAACACACTTAATTAATAATAAAAAAAGGATATTTTCTTAAGTATAGACATCAAGACAAATTATTTTAAAGCATCAATTGAACCCCTCTTATTTATGTCATTTGTCTAACAAATAAATATATAAATATAATAAATAATAACAAAATAATTCATAATAAATGATAATATTCATATAAATTTTTAACGAATTAATGAACTGATAATTTTTTTCATTGTATTTATAAAATGGAAAAATAAGTGCTATAAAATTAAAAAGTGAAATTTAAATTTTATTTATTAAATAATATATTCTACTTATAATATACAAATATCAAATTGATTATATGGGATGAAGCATTGACGATGAACAAACTATACTTTGAAGCATTTGATATATTATTGAGAGACATTATGAAATATATTGATGATGCAAAACATCAAAATTCATTTGGTGGTAGAGTGATTGTTTCATGAGGAGATTTTAGGCAAATTTTTTTTGTGGTGAAAAAAATATCTAGATATGATGTCGTAAAATCATCAATAAATTATTTTGATTTACAAAAGCATTGCAAATAGTTCAAACTTTCAAAGAACATGACGTTAAATACTACCACAAATCAAAAAGCAACAAACATAAAATAATTTGTTGGTTGGATTCTTAAAATTGGAGATCGAGACATGAATTTAAACAAAAATGGTGAAGGTAACCTTGAAATTGAAATAAAATAAAATGTTTTGTAATAAAACAAAATGTTTAGTAATACCAAATCATCAATTGAAATTGAAAGTATGTGTCACAATTATGATTATAAGAAAATTGATTAATAAAAAGGTCTTAGTAATAATACAATGTTGCAAGTTAATGAGTTAGGCAATAATGTGATTTTTACTACTGTGATCACAAGAAAAAAAATTGGTCAAAATATATTTATACCAATAATAAATTTAGTATTGTCGTTTAAATTTTAAATAGGACAATTTTCAATTTCACTTTGTTTTGCAATAACAACTAATAAGAGTTAAGGGTATAATATCTTACAGGGGTTGGACTTTATCTACCACATCCATTATTCACGTATGGATAACTATATGTTGTAGTTTCTAGAGTCAAAACAAAAAAATTATTGAAAATCCTAATTCTAGACAAAGATAGAAATGTTAGTACAACACCTAAAATTGTTGTTTTGTACAAAGAAATCTTCAAAACTCTTTAAAGAGAAACACATACAAGATTTTGCAATATAAACACCTTCTTATTACAAGTTTTATTTCCATTATAATGTATGTTGTATAGTTATACACCTTCTTATTATTATAAGTTTTATTTTAATAGTTTTATAAGTTAAGTTTTGACTTTCTTAGTTAGTGGATTAGTGGTAGATGGGAGATGTCGATAAAAGTACTCATCACAATAAAAGATGTCTTATATCAATATAAAAGGTTGAGGTAATGCAACATTATAATCTAAGTTATTTATGTGTTTGCACGAATTAAAAATATAGTGATTTAAAAATTTTCAAACTATGATTGTAAGGATCTTCTCTTTCATATGTCAAAGACTAGAGCTCAATAACAACAATATTAAAACAAATTCATTTGGTCCAAAACAACTTCAAACTTCAAAACAGAGAAATATTTATGTATAAAATAATTAATATGTATTTACAAATTTATTTATATAACAAAATTGAATAATACATAAGTATAATATATTTTCATATTTTTTTCAATAAATGTTATGTCGTGCCTAATATCGGTTATATCTTTTGATTATATTTAGTAAAAGTATGATGAGTTAAATTATAGACCTATTATTGATTGGTTGAATTGTAGAAAAAAGACATCACACAAGAACATGTGTTACTATTATTGTTGATATATAAATAACTACGACTGACTGTACGGGTACACCATGAAAGCAATGTTTTCACAACCATGAAAATGTTCACATGAGTGAATATTTTACTTTTAACCATATCAATATTTTAATTAATATAATCATAAAAATATATAAACGTATAATCATATACTTTTAAAAATATAAAAAAAAATGCTTACATTTATTTGAAAAAAATATATAAACGTATAAAGGATATGTTTTGTTCAAAAATCTATAATAAGACATACACCAAATATTAGGTTTTTTTACCATAAAATTGAGTTCCCTATTTTTTGTAAGCAAATAATTTTTATTTCACATTTTACACTAACTTTAGGTGTTGTCGTAAAAGAATCAAGATGAGATATAGTTAAATGATCAATAAATTATTTTCAAAGTATAAGAAAATTACAAAATTTTCAAACTTGAATTACAAATTATTTAAAAATATATATTTAAAATTACATAAAAAATTACGAATTCAAATACATTTTAATAATCAGAAAAAAAAATTGGTTACTTTTATACATAATATTCATTCTTATAAATATTGAAGAAATTTTTATGTTTAATAAACCCATGTGTGGGTTGTGTGGGTGTGTGTTGATAGTTTATTTACAATTTATATTAATATGAAAAGAAAGTCAAACATCTTTAATAATTTGTAACACTCTTAACTATTCTATTATAATATAGGTTAGACGCGTTGTTGAGACTCGTAGAAGTCAAAGTTGCATTTAAATCCTATTATTATTTGAGATGTACTTTTCATTTTTAAATTATTTTAAAGAATTTGAAACAATTTAAGAGTAGTAGTGGTTTTAATAGTATCACTCTGTTATTTTATTTATAAAAAGTTCAATTATAAATAAATTATTTATTGATTGAGTTTAATTTTATAAGAACCAACATCACTCTAAAACATTTTCTAAACTTTTTCTTTTCTTTTTTCTAGATTTCTGACTTCATCTTTTATTTATTTGAAGATCGGAATATACCGTAGAATTCGTGACGTCGAGGTCTACAATCCTACCTTATCATAATCTTGAAGAGAGCTCACCTTTTATCATTCCTTTTGGTCTTTAAAAAAATAGTTGCATATGGTGTTTTGGGCTTGCATGTGGCATTTAAGGACTCAAGATGAATCTTTGTTCGGATAGGATTGTTAGGATGTGAGGTAGAGTTTGTGGAGAACACCTTTTGAATCTAGGAGCCTTTATCTAGGTAAGGGAAGCTAGTAATAATTTTCATACTTGATGATACATTGTTTGACTTGGGTGTGTATGGATTTCTAATGATAGGATGAGATTGTTGATTGTGAGTTTTCTTGATTCTACTAATCTATGATGAGTAACATCATATGCCTATAGAATATGTGGTATGAATTGATTTTATAATGCTACTTTGTGAATAAGTTTGAACATGAGTACTCAAGTTGAGCAATTGACTACTAATGATACATTTTGAAATTGGTTTTGAATCAGTTAAGCTTTATCATAATGGATAGAAGTATCTATTTAGCTAAATGCACAATTTGAAATACCCAAGTTTACTGAATTGTTGATATGTCGTTGGGTAGAGATGTCAGAATAAGTTCTAACCCATGAGTCAACCCGATCATCACGGGTTAGAGTTGGGTTGGGTTGTGAAACTTTCAGTTTTTTGAATATGGGTTAATGTGAATCTGGCTCACTTAACCCACAAATTAAATAGATTCGAGTCGGATTGAAAGCGGGGTTGACTTATTAGTATTTTTACCAAGTTTTATAAGTTTTTTAATAAAATTATTTACTACTTATAATTTTATAGGTTCACAATTTGATATTTTTATGTATTAAAATATTGTTCAATAATATTTGAATAGTTTAAGTGTTTAATTTATTTGTTTGTCAAATTATATATGTTGATACTTAAGTTTCAACTACTATCTTTATAATAATATTTTGAGAATTAGGTAAAATAATATATTCTACTACTATAGGTGAACCAACCTGTGGTGGGTTGAGCCGGGTTACAAAATTTTTGGCTCACCAAAGAGTGAGTCGGGTTAAGCTAACCCTTTTTTAGCTCAACCCACGGTGAGCCAACATGTGTGAGTTGAGTTGGCTCACTTTGACACCCCTAGCATTGGGTGTTAGGGCTTGTGCGTTGGGTGTTGTTTCGAAAATTGAAGTTTGTGACCTCTTCGAGCTAAGACGTTAGGCGCTACCAAGGCATTGCTAGATACGACCTTGGTAGCATTCGACTTTGGTATCGCCCAATGCTCACTTGACAGTGAGCTCCAAAGGTCCATGGTTGGTTTAGTACCGTTGGCGGTTGGGCGTTCTTCTATATCGCTGGGCACTACCTTGTTTTTGTGTCATATGTTATTCTTTGTTTATTTTCTTGTGACCATGTTTACTAATTTGGTAATGTTTAATATGAATTGATTTGAATACAAATGAAATTATCAGGTAGTTATTTATAGGGTAGAAATACTACAGTTTGGTTTTGTGTGTATTGTATTGACGATAGGGACTCAAATGAGATCATCCTGACTCTTCTAATAATTAAATTCATATAGGTGAAAATAATTGGTTGTGAGAGTAAGGAATGTTCATATTTAGATTGTTGGTAGTAGTCAAACTCGTGGAGATATAGAATTAACCCTACCATGCTCTATGGATTGGAAAGTGGCTCGTGCATGTTATAACTATAAATTAGGTGTTGACAATAAGCTTATTTTCTTCAAAAATTATCAGTTTTAAATTACACATGTTATAGTTTGTCTACCTGCAATGACTGTATGTTATAGGTGAGCAGAAGATAGTGCAGGTGGGAGAGTTGTGAAGGGATAAGAATGATGATGGTCTTCCTAGAGGGGGTAGTTGTTATTTAGGTATATAATTTTTGTATCGTATAAATTCTCCTAGTTGATGAAATATTATTTATTTTTCAAAAGTTTTTTTCTTTTTGTTTTTCTCATAGAAGGTTTGTAAATATATTTTATATCCTTATATATTGGTTTATGTTTTTTTTATCAACTATGTAATACTTTAAATTAGTAAGTTGAATCCTAATAAATTGGGGTGTTACAATTATAAATAAGATTTTAACCAAACACTTAGCATTTATCAAACTAACATCAATTTTCAATTACTTTCGTTGTTTTATTACTATTACAAATTTAGTTATTTAAAATAAATCAAATTTAAAATAAATATTTTATTATTTTCTTTCTAATTTGTTATGAAAAAATTAGCATTTTTTTTTTATCTCTGATCGACCACCTAATGAACTAATTGAAAGAGTAAGATTATCTCAACAAAATTATTATATTTATTGTTATTCTTAATATATGTAAATTAACCTTTAAATAAAATCATTATAAAATGGAAAGAGAATAAAGGAACCTGCTTCATGCCATTAATTAACTATGTTATTGAGAAGTGAAGTGAAAAATCTCAGTTCAAACTATAAATATTATCTTAATTAGTTTTGAGTGTTTTTAAGTAAATGACTTAGGTAGAAAAAGGAAGTCTATTAAAAGTGATCAAATGGTGTTTTTGATGTGTACAAAATCAATAACATGGTTAAAAAACGACATGACATCTAAGGTTAAAAATGCAACATTGGTGAAGTTGAGACATTTGATGGTGGTTAGGTAGTGATAAATTTGATAATGAAAAGAGGCAAGTGATGGTGATGGAAGACCAAATATGGCTATTTCATATGTAATGTGCTACCACTGCTCCATCTTTTCAACAAAATAAATTAATACAAAAGAAACATACCAATTTATAAATCTCTCCAAATTTAGGTTACGTTAGACTACATTTTCTATAAACTTTCTCAAAGAAATAAAATCACTCATAAGTTAAAATTAAATAATAAATAACTTTAAAATAAAAATATAGAATTCTTTTACAAATATAAACTAATTTTAATTTGTAAAAAAACAAAAAAGGAGTTGGTGTAAAAATTGTTCGAAAGATCCTTAAGTCATTATTTGATAATGAGAGACAAAGGAATAGAATAAAAGGACGTGATTGTTTGTTCCTTTGTTTTTCACTTCAATTTCTGAATCGCGTTTTGTTTCGTTTATTCAACGCTCAGAATAATAAACGAGGGGAAGTGATTCCGTGTGCCGCCCCACTGTACAAATAAATAAATATCATTAACATACCACAACAAATATATTATTATTATAATGTCGATATTATCTTATAATCTATGCATAAGACCTTTTTATTAGAAGATGATTAAAATTTAAGTTTCAAAAACCTGCTAATTCATAAAAAAAAATCTTAAAAAAAATAAATATATTTTTTTTTCAAAGACATTATTGTTATAATAAAAGGTATTCTAAGACAAGAAGCTCTAAAAGTAATCGTGGCATAATAGAATAAAAAAATGAACTAAGATGATTTAATAACGTAATTATAACGTATCTATGACAATGAAATGATAGCATTAGTACGGAAAACGGACACGTGGCTCCCATCAATGCGGAAGCGGTTTACCGTTACCGCGTTAAGTGATGTACCAAATTCCAATTGCAATTTTTGAAGCGTTTGATTTATGACATTAATTAATAGTAGTTGGTTGACCTGTAATATCCTGCCACGTACCCTTGTGGTGGCTTCCATGTTCTTCTTTATGAATTATCGTGTTTTGAAAACCGGAACACTCTGGGCAACTTCATAGGTTGCTTAGAATTTATTTATCATGAACACCACCTCCACACGTCCTTAAACCGACATAAAAACATATATATATAGAAGAGATGTTTAATGTTTTGGAGATAGCATTTGGTTTAAATTTGTTTGGTGATTGTGAGAGATGGGGCAGAAGGTTGGTTTAGAGGATGTTTTGAGATACTTTGATGAAGATGGTGATGGAAAGGTTTCAGCTTTGGAGCTTTCACAGGGGTTGGGGATGATGGGTGGAGAGCTTCTGATGAAAGAGGCTGAGATGGCAATTGCAGCTTTGGATTCTGATGGAGATGGGTTGCTGAGTTTGGAGGATTTTGTTACTCTCATGGAAGGTGGAGGAGAGGAACAGAAGTTGAAGGACTTGAAGGTTGCTTTTGAAATGTATGACACTGAAGGCTGTGGTTTTATAACTCCAAAGAGCTTGAAGAGGATGCTTAAAAAGATGGGTGAGTCTAAGACCCTCCATCAATGCAAAGCAATGATCAAACACTTTGATTTGAATGGGGATGGCTTTCTCAGCTTTCAAGAATTCAGAATCATGATGCAGTGACTTCACTTCACTGGATTTCATTCATTTTTTTCTACATCTCTTGTCGTGTATTCTGGTTTATTACATGGTGTGTACTCAGTGTCTTTTTGTCTTGTGCATAATTCTCATACTAACGTTCTCTTCATTCTTGCTTTCCAAGTGAAAAGAAAATTCCTGAATAAGCAACTTCATTCAATTCTTAGAATATCACTAAACACAGAACGATTATGAGTTAGACATAAGTTACTAACGTGGTGAATTTATGGTTAAATTGTCTAAAAATAACTCTAGCTTGATTTTTGTCTTCCATATTTTGTCATCTTAAAACCAAACTTTTCATATTTTCCATAACTTTGGTTCTGTTTAATGCATTGATGAAAATTCAATTCAGTGTCCTGTTATTAATGTCATAATAATATGTAATGAATCTTATCAATATATCCAACACTCACAATTAATAGTGGTTTTATACTAATTGGAAACTTACCATAACATGTTAATTGATAGGAAACTTACCAGCTTCTGATTAATAATAAATTTTATTTTCCTTCTTGTAAGTTGTGAATCACTTCCATTAAAAATTGTGACGAAAGAGAACATGTTTGACATTCATTTCTTCCATTCAAAAAAGTAAACACAACTACCAACCAAATACTACTATATTTTAGCATTTTGTTTTACCTAACGTGTTCCATGCATTTCTCAAATTTTTCCAATAATTCTCATCGCTATATATATTGGACAACTAATCCCCATGAAGTCATAACAACATTAAACAATGTTAACAAATTTGGCCTTTTAAAAATAATGTATGAAAGATAACGAAAATAAAGTGTGAAACCTTTCTACCTAAGTTGTTGGTCGTTGTACATGGTCTATTTTAATAAACAACAACATTCTATTTTTTGGTAATATTTTGCGAGATACTTTTTTTGAATGCCTATATGATGTATGAGAAGGAAACCATGAATAGTGTGAACATGAAAATAATAGTATCATTTGTTAACTATAATAACAACATTGTATTTTAACTTCAAAGGAAAAGCAGTCATTAATCTCATTACCATTCACTGTTAGTTGATACATTGGTTTGTTATTCTGAATATCCTTCAGCACTTTGTCATTTTCGATGAAAACATGAAACTGTTAATTTGAGGATAAAAGATTTCGAAATAAGTTAGTTTTAACAGAATTTGAGGGTTTACCTAGAGTGTTATTCATCATCTTTGCCACCTTTCATGAAAGAATGAACCTTATTTTGTTTAAGTGCATTTTTCGTTTGATTTTCATCCATATTTGAATGATGATAAACTTGAGAACTCTATTGAAGAAGAATATGAGCATATGAGCATGGGAGATGTTTGAATATACAAATTGAAGAAAACTAATTTGTTTTAGAAAGTGTAGAAGCGTAGATTCTTCAAATTGTACAACATGATTTTTGAAATAATTTTTATGAATTTTTGTATTTTATTAGTAGAGAGTCAGGTTTTTTATCCCAACCATATGTAGTGAATATCATAGAAAGAGTCAATTAGACGATGGTAAATAATAAAATCAATTTCACTTCTATAATAGAACGAAGTTAAAGTAGACAGTCAATTTCTATATACTTGCATATATATCCTAGCAGCATCCATTTTCCGATCAAACTCAATTGAAGAGAGGCTATTGAGAATGCTCTTGGTGCCAGTTATCTGAATCAAGAAATTCAGATATACACAAATAATGGTCAAATTTCATATTCAAATGGATGTAAAGTTCTGATCTTACCGGATCACCAGCCATTATAATCCAGGATGATTTGATGTACGAAATGAATTATCCCCACTAAATAGACAAATGTAAACCCTCAACAGAATATTGAACTATTAAAACCCTAAACATACATATATAAAGGACTAAAGCCATATATAACAACAAAATTTTTGAAATTTGAATTTCAATTTTGAAAACTCTAATAATATGCAAGAAAACAACACCAATCAAACTCAATTGAAGAGAGGATACTGAGAATGCTCTTGGTGCCAATTATCTGAATCAAGAAATTCAGATATACACAAATGATGGTCAAATTTCATATTCAAATGGATGTAAAGTTCTGATCTTACCGGATCACCAGCCATTATAATCCAGGATGATTTGATGTACGAAATGAATTATCCCCACTAAATAGACAAATGTAAACCCTCAACAGAATATTGAACTATTAAAACCCTAAACATACATATATAAAGGAATGAAGCCATATATAACAACAAAATTTTTGAAATTTGAATTTCAATTTTGAAAACTCTAATAATATGCAAGAAAACAACACTTATCAAACTCAATTGAAGAAAGACTACTAAGAATGCTCTTGGTGCCAATTATCTAAATCAAGAAATTCAGATATACACAAATAATGGTCAAATTTCATATTCAAATGGATGTAAAGTTCTGATCTTACCGGATCACCAGCCATTATAATCCAGGATGATTTGATGTACGAAATGAATTATCTCCACTAAATAGACAAATGTAAACCCTCAAAAGAATATTGAACTATTAAAACCTTAAATATATATATATATATATATATATATATATATATAAAGGAATGAAGTCATATATAACAACAAAATTTTTGAAATTTGAATTTCAATTTTGAAAACTCTAATAATATGCAAGAAAACAACATAAAAACAAAGAAGTTGAAACTCTAAAAAAAGATAAAACCCTTAAAATTTGCCAAAAAAGGGGTCACCAATGCATTGAAGAAGGAGTAAAGCATAAGTATATTTGGTTTAAAAAATAGGGTTTACAAAAAAAAAGAGAAACCAAACCTTCAAATTTTGAACCATACAATGAGTGACTCTTATCACAACATTCGGTCAAACCTGCAACTGAAAGTGAAAGATCAAAATGGCAAAATGCAAAATGGTATTTCAGATTCAAAATCATGCAAAAACAGATAAAGAGAATAAAGAGTAAGAAAGAAAAGGAAAGAGCGGTTGAAAGGAGAAGATAGTATGGAGGAACATTTCCTTCCACAACGATGAATGTTGACCATGTGAGCGAAAAGTAGAAAACAAAGAGAAATACTTCCTAAAGAAGCTTGAATGAGAGGGGAGGCAGAGAAGGGCAAAGAGCTTAACCTTTTCCATAGAAAGCAAAGAGAAACACTAAACCCTTAACTTTACATGAAGCTACATGAAGTGAGTTTTGTTTATGCTTGATAACATAGGAGGACGTGGTGAGAGGTTAGGCTTTATTACTCTATTGAGAAGAGAAACTTGTCTTAATGTAAGTAAGATCACATATTATATTTTAATTTAGAAAACTACTAAAAGTGGTAAACTTTTTGAATTTTGTTGTAGATATTTTTTATATGTATTATCTTTTATCATTTCTGTATGATTAAAATTCAATAATTATTATAATTAAAGAGATATTATTGATTTGTTAGAAATTTAAAATTATTATTTATATTACCTATTATCAATTTAACAATTATTCTAACACGTGTATAAAATCATTATTAACATAAATTATGTGTTATTGTGAATTAAAAATTTGGTCAACGTTATAATATTTTTAATTTTAAATTAATTTTAAAATATATATGCGAGATTATCATGGCGAAGAGAATATTTACTGTGTTGTTTTTCCTTCAACAATAGTACTTTTATTATAAAAAAAAGTATTTAATATAAAAATAATATTTTTATTTCTATAATAAAAAACATGGTGAAGTGGTACTAAATTTTTAACTGTGTTGTTTCCATTGTAAAAATAATATTTATATTTAGATATTTATGTTTCAACTTTTTATTTAGATTTATATTTATATTTAAAAATAAAATAAATAAAGTGGGTATTTGAAAAGGGACATTTGCCATTGAGATAAATCAATGTGTCGACATAATATTTAACCATGTGTAAGTATCACACTTTGTCATTCGTCAAACAAATAGATTGGGTAAACTTTCTTGTTTTAGTTAATTTTTGAGTGCTGCTTTTTGTGGTTGAGTAAAACTTTTTACACTTTGTACTACCTTCAATTATATTATATATAAATAAATAAATAAATATTCCACATGCCAAATCTTATGGGATACCAACTAAATACACCAAACTTAAATCAAAATTCGTTCATTTTAAAATTTTAAAGACTAAAATGTATTAAATTTAAAAAAAAAAATGAATTCCTTTTCAACATGCATGTATAATAACTAAAAACATTTAATTCATTCAAAATTTGTCAAACCTTATTTTATTAAAAAATAAAACACCACCTTAATTTTAATTTTAATTTTTTTCATACCAGAAAACTCTAGTGAAATATTTTAAGAAATCCAGGATCAAAATATCTATAATCCATAGAATCACAACGGGAATAATGCAGACATTTTTGTTTGTTCAAAGCATGATAATCCAATGGATACATTATCCTGTCTAACAGACTGGATAAATAAGAGTAAATAACTAGTAGACTCACTAGTGATAAACTCATTAACGATTTTATGTGGAATATCCACAAATTTTACCAAAACGCCGTTAATATTGCAAGTATTGAAAGTTGAATAAATTTTGCATTGTGAAGGAGAATGAACTAAAAGGGGTTTTCTATGATATGACGCATATGTACATAAGACAGAAAGCAGGGATGATCTAAATGCTTATTGTTTCCATTAGGAGGGGCAAATAAATGCTTTCACAGAGAGATATTTTCAACACACATCCTCTGAGAGGTGGTGGCCAGGGGATGAGGAACAAAATAGATGATGCAGCAGAGCCTGCCCACTATTCTTCTGCAAGGCTCCACTCCTTTCAAAACCCACCATCCCACAGGTTAGGATCAAAAAATACTCGAAAAACCTATATTTCACCTTATAAACCAAACAGCTCGGCATCAAGCCCTGCAAGCGTTATGAGGCCGGCACAAAACTACAAATACTGGAGGCTTCTGGACATGAGGGGTAGCAATAACAAAACATTTGTACAAAGGGTTTTCTCACATGAAATAGCTTAGTGTTCTTTTTACTCTTGAACCACCTTCACCGTATAGTTCATTCCATTGTTGAAGCTCGGTCATATTTACGGATTCAGAGGAAACGCTTGCACACACCTGTTTCAACATCACAAAGTTATATATTTCTATTTCAAGAGAGGGAGCATCTTCCTATTAAAGAGATCCTTTTCATTTACCTGTTGATGAGCATATTTGAAATCTTCCATGTTTAAAGATCGGATATCTGCACTTCCACTTATTGCCGGAGCAGGTCTACCTTCTGCTAGAGCAGCAGCCCGTTCCTGCCATGCATCAAATTACACCATGAGTGTACAAGTCGTTGATGCAACCTCAAAACATTCTGACTTAAAAGTAACTAGGCATACCTTTTTTTCCTTCTCTAATATCTCTTTAATTGGACAGTGTGCAGCAGTTACACACAAATTCTGCAATAAAAGAGCAAGCATGAAGGCACCCATAACCTTAAATTTAAAATGTGTACAAAATTAAAAAAGAATGCCCATTAACCTTAAGGTCACTTCCGGAATATCCATCAGTCATACTTGCAATTGCATTCAAATCAAGACCAGAAGACAAATCTTCTTTTGCCAGTATAACTTTCAATATTTTGGCTCTATTTGGAGCATCTGGCAAATTTACCATTAACCTGCAGAAGACCAATTTGATTAAGAAAAACTTCACACATTTATTCGTTTCATTAAGACCCCCTCTCTTCCCAAATAAGAACACCAAGGAATTGAAGTGCAGTTGAACATGGTGTTCACCTCCGAGGCAGCCTCCTTATGACAGCTTCATCTAGGTCAAAAGGCCTATTAGTGGCTGCAAGAACAAGAACTCTCTCAGTATCCTTTGTGCGTAAGCCATCCCAATTCACCATGAATTCATTTTTCATCTTTCGCATGGCCTCATGCTCCCCAGGATTTTCCCTCCTGCCCAACATGCTATCAACCTATACAAGAAGCCATACTAGTTTTCACTGATTTATTTTTCAACTGATGAATCAAAAATAAACTAAAAACATTCGTGCAAAAGGCTTACTTCGTCAACAAATATCACGCTAGGAGCAATTTTATTTGCCAAGGAAAAAACAGCTTTCACATATTTTTCGCCCTCACCAAACCACTGAAGCAAAATTGGAAAAGAACACAGTTAAAAAACGAAAAAAAAAATAACTGACAGCATAGACGTTAAAATAGTTCCAGTGAAACAAACCCAACCTTAGATGTGATACTGGACATGGAAATGTTGATAAAATTTGCACCAGCTTCAGTAGCAACTGCCTTTGCAAGCATTGTCTTGCCTGTTCCAGGAGGACCAAATAAAAGAATGCCCTTGCATGGCTGCATGGAAGTCAATCAGAATCACAAAATCTGATCAGTAAAAAACTTGACAATGGGCGGCCTAAAACTTTACATTATTTTAATATTTGTGATTATTATTACTTAAGTAAAATAAATATATTTCAATATTAACAACACCAAAATGAGTTTCTTAAAAACAATTGCATATCACTGAGCAGGGTCAGATTATTTATTTTCCGTTGATCAGGTCAAACAGCAAAAACAAACTAGTAAAAAGCAGGGAAGGAAATAAATAACGATAGAATCTAACTCTAACTCCAACAGTCAATAGACAAAGGGGAATGCCTGTTAAACAATAGAATGTATGTCAATGTGTAAAGTATACCTTGGTTAATTGCCCTTTGCAAAATAACTCAGGCCTCTGTAAAGGAAGCATAACCAATTCCTTCAATGTATCCTTGACATTTTCAAGAGCTCCAATATCATCAAAAGTAACACCAATGTCGTTAGGTGGAATAACATCAGCCAAAAGCCTCTTTTCAAACTCATTTTCAGTTACAATATCCTGATTTCAAAAACATAAGAGGGATATTTCAGAAAACAGCACTCACGAAATCAAATGGTTAAACCCAATAAACAGAATAATTTCCAAGTAGTAAGTTGGGAACAAAGTACTGCATGTCGCTATCTCCCACAATCAAAGCAGCAAAAGTTCATAACAACAACCTTAAGAGACTTCTTCAGGCTTTTTGACTCATTCTGGATAGACTGTAAGATGCCAATTCCATACTGGATGCTGGCAGAATAAAAAATAGCTAATGATTAATAACATGACCCTAGTGTGTTTTATATGTGTGCATGTACATTAAATAATTACCTCTCACAAGACAACACAAGTTTTGCATCAGGATCAGTTTCAGCATTCTGCATGAGATGTCGGCTTATAGCCCAACCAACAATCTTCTCTGCATCTGCAATACAGCAAAAATGATATAGAAGAGATTTAAACAGTAAAACCTTAAGCACTTACTAGTAGAACATACTTTCAATACTAAGCGTTTGATCCTTAATGCACAAGGATTCAACCCCATCACATTCCACCCCACAACGGCTCAAAACCTATAATTATGAGAAAGAATTTAGTACATCATGAAAGCAATTACAATCAACACAGCCAACATGGTCAAATAGTGAATTATTTAAAAAGACTAAAAGAAGAAACACAATTATAGCTGAAAGAACGTATGAAAGTTGTTTAGGAAACCAGTAACAGAATATAAGAATAGAAAACATCTTTATTTAATATTGAATGAAACAAAGAAAAAGAAGCAATTAATCACGAAGGGGGACCTTCTACCAGTCGTTCAATTCCCAAATGCCATTGTAATAGTTTAGAATGCCCACTCTTATCCTTACGTCCTCCTACTTATTTAACTACCCCCCACAAAATTAACACCCAAAAATGTACAATTTTATTGAACAATTGAATATGGTAGAATGAATTCTTCTCTAGAACCCTAGAAACATTCATCCTTATTCTCATCTATTTTTGGAACCAATACCCCCAACAAACTTACTAATCCCTTCTAACTAACTGCACCAAATTTCCCTATCTAAACCTCACTTCCCTTGCGTCAGAATTTAGAGGGGGACCTTTAACATGAAGTTATTTAATGAAAAGGACCTTCTCCATATGTTAAACAGAGCATCCATAGGCATTTTAGTCAAAAAGGCTACTATTTCCTACACTGAGTAATTGGGTGCAAAGTTTTAAATACAAAACTGAGTATAAGTAGGAGGAAACCGGTTTCAAATAAGCTCAATAAACATTTCTTTTAACCTAATACCCCCACTAACCCTTCCCAAGTATGTGTTCTTTTTCTTGGACTGGCCTTGCTGCTTGATGCTGGTCGCCACCGCCGCTCATCGCTGGTAGCCATCGTCCATCGCCGGTCGCATCTGGTCTCCACTGCTTACTGACAGTTGCCACCTTTCACATTCTTCTAGACCAAATATAAACTCTTTTAATTATCTATATCCATATATTATATTACTTTTAATTCTAATATTTCCGCCATAACCCGTTATGATTTCCTCCGTAACTTTAAAAAGGATTTTTAGGGTATCCGATATTTTCGGTTATCCGATATCAATAACACTAATTGATGCGGAGGATGCTTGCTGCATTGGGGGATCAAGGGCCATGTCGAACCTTTTGGTCGTATGATCAATCCAACCCATGAGAAGCCCAACCTTCTTCTACTAGGGTTACGTTAGCATACATGAGCGCTGCCCTTGCAGTCACCAACGCTTGCCACCCTCACAATGAGTGATGCTTAGCCTTTGTTTCTTTACTTTTTATTTTGCTCACCACCTATGTTCCTTTTAGGGTTCCTTTACTCATCTAGTTGCCTTGGTTGTTTTGTTGGCAGCTCAAGTTTTGAAAGAAAAAGATGACATCCACGCTTATTGGTTCTTTATATGGAGGACTTCTGCATTAAATTTTAGTATTTAAACTTATTATTATTTTGTACGAGTTATGTTTGTTATTTATCTTATTTTTAATAATATGATTATAATCTTTTATATTCATAACTCTTACTAGTGGAGTTACGATGTCTTATTGTCTTTCCGATCCCCGATCCCCTTACAATCCTCGAGTTTGACAACATTGGTCTAATTCTTATGAAAAACATCCACGCTTATTGGTTCTTTATATGGAGGACTTCTGCATTAAATTTTAGTATTTAAACTTATTATTTTGTACGAGTTATGTTTGTTATTTATCTTATTTTTAATAATATGAATATAATCTTTTATATTCATAACTCTTACTAGTGGAGTTACGATGTCTTATTGTCTTTCCGATCCCCTTACAATCCTCGAGTTTGACAACATTGGTCTAATTCTTATGAAAAACTAAAAGCATGCTATTCCGATAATTTCTAAAAGAGACAAGGAATTAACTACAGAAAACTATACTGTGATCATTAATACTACCCAAGGCTCCCCAAGAACAGGCTAAAGTTCCATTAAGAAACTTACATAATTCCTATCTCTTCATAGTTCATACCACGTTATTTAATTTTCTTTGTGGGCCATGCCTTCACCCCTTAATTTTGAGTCTATAACTTATGCAGCTAGTCATCAAGGGTAATACACGAGTAACAAAAGGTTACACTAACAACAATAGCAGTAATACTAAAGCATAACAACTGCAGAACAACAACGTAATAAATAGCAACCCCTGTCCCCACTGTCTCATAAGATCTAAAGTTGTACCACAAAGACAACATTTAAAATCATTTAGAAGAATAAACCTTGCACAGCCATAATTGCATTTCAAACATCCAAAGACCCACTACAAACCTAAGATTATTTATAAACAATAACCCTAGTAATAAATGTGTAGCCACATAAGAAATGACAAGATATGGAATGATTGTGTATTAGAAAATATTAGTGCAGCACTGATTGAGTAAAAGATTACGGTTAATAGGTCATCAGGTTATTATGGTTTGGACAGATGCATAGAATGTCAGTGAAAGCACCAATGAGAAAAGTAGATTGAATGATTTTCAACCCTGTTAAACTGATGAAAGGAGAGCCTTGAAGAATATTGGAAGAATTCCGTTTAGGGGAGACTCGTGGTATATAATTTCGGTAAAAATTTTATCTTCAATCAAGCCTAATGTCATCATGCAATCTATATGGCTAACATCACTTAGTGGCATAGGGCTTTAATTGTTGATAATAACATCTACGCTTGGTGCGTATGTGTGTATGTATCAGTCAAGACAATCACATTAAACAATAATTTGGATGTAAATAATATCAAATTTATAATGAGAAATTACATTCAAGCTTCTTTTCAACAACATAATTGATGTAACCATGAATTCTATGCGCAGAGCGTGTGGACAACATCTACGCTTGGTGTGTATGTGTGTATCAGTCAAGACAATCACATTTAACAATAATTTGGATGTAAATAATATCAAATTTATAATGAGAAATTACATTCAAGCTTCTTTTCAACAACATAATTGATGTAACCATGAATTCTATGCGCAGAGCGTGTGAACAACAACAAATAAAATTTGGCTCAGACACTTTAGAACAAGTTTAAATATCATATCCAGTCGATTTAGTCCCCTCAAAAATGAGTAGTGCACAAATTGCAAGGTGAGAAAGTAAAGGCAATCATTCATTTAATGTTAGATTCATTTATGACGCACTTCAATCAAAACCAACAAACAAATGTATCTTTTTTTTCTCACTTTATACACTTGCTCACTTTAGAAGAGCTAGATCCATATCAATTAAAGGATGAACTAGCTCAAAAATTATACTAATATCTTGTACAAAATCTACTTAGGTCCAGAACAACCGATTTGTCTTTAAGCACCCATTCCATGTCACCCATATAAATATAAATATAAAACCAAACGTATCACCCAAAAGTAGTAGATCCATAACTAAAAAGACGCAATCCACAAAAGTAATTTTTTGAAAACCAAATATATGGTGTAACTTAAGGTTAAATAATAATAATAATAATAATAATAATAATATGTCTTACCATGAAACAAATTGAATTAAAATTACAAGCTCACGCAAGAACTTACAGAACGTAAATTGTGCAAATTTCCTTTAATTTTAAGAGTCTCAACATCTCGATCAAGTTGCTGCTTCCAAGATGCTAGAAGTACTTCATCCTGGATCAGGAAACATACATTGAATATTGTTAGATATAGAACAATTCATGTACCTTTGCCCAACAGTTTGAATTTCTTATTCATAACAGTATAAAAGGTTCTATATGACCAAATGGTGACGAGTTCAATCCTTGGAATTTTTCTAACTGAAACTGAAATTTAGAATTATATCAGCATTATCCTTGCTCCAACCCAAGGGGATTTTGAGTGAGCGTGTGTAAAATATAAAACCATTTCATATACCTTCATCCAACAACTTAAAAATTTTGGTAGTTGGTTTGAAAGAAAATGTTATACAAACCTGAGGCATGTGAATTGTCACTTTATTCGGGAAAAGTTTAGTTAATGTTTTGTTTGGCTTTGGGACCTCCTTTCCCCTGTCATGCAATCTTCCAAAACTATCCTGAAAGAGAGAGAGAGAGAGAGAGAGAGAGAGAGAGAGAGAATGAGGGAGGGACGTTATTGCAACATAGAAAGCCTAAAGAAGACATGTAAAGTATGTACTGATAATCTTGTTCTGTTCTTTCAAATATAAATACTATACTCAAAAGGAGATGATATTCTTACGGGGAAAGCCAAATCAAGAAGAGCAGTCTGATTACTGCCAAACTTCGTAAAAAGTAAACCCCCAGGATGTGACTGCAAGAAAAAATAGTTAAATATCAATAACAAAATCATTTATACACATTCATTAAGACCAAGAATGAATCGATAATACAAAGGACCTTGTATATCTAATTTGTATCTTACTTTAACAACGGACATCTTTATCAGTTTCTCAATAAAATATAACCAGATATATATAAAGCCCACAGCTACCAAAAATATAGATCACTGGAAACTGATAAAGTCAGGTAAAAAACCAAATGATATGGCAAATAGATTATACAAATCTAGCATTACAAAAACACACAATTATCACCTTCTCCTTGCGACTGTCAGTGTGAGTATGTGAACCTATTACCACCACATTGTCCGGAAGATTTTCAAGCCTACTTTTAAATGAAAATGGATCTCCGTTTCCTACTATAGACTTCTCTGCATCTTTCATGAACAAAATGAAGGGTTCATTTCTGCTCTCACTGACCACAACCTGAAAAAAACATGTTCAAACTCTTATTGTAAGATTAAGAGACTGTATAATAGATTAGAGGGAAATGTTACTAAGTGGAGTAAAAGGTGACCTCAAATAATGTATTAATGAGTAATTTGTCAAGTTCTTCAATGCCACTGTTTTCCAACCGAAGATCATTCACTGGAATGAGAAAAAGATAAGTTCAAGATGTAGGACAAAGATAAAGTTTGTAGATAAAAATACAAAATATCTAAAAAGATGATTTATAAGACAGATAAGAGATTACCATGGCAGAAAAATCCTTGACCACCCTCACAGCAACCTCCAAGGTCAACTCCATCAGGTATGGGTTTATCAAATCTTACACCAATTTTTGACAAGGGATTATCATCAAAAAGTAAGACAACCTTCCCCCGACTTCCATTAGGTGGACCCCTGTATATGCGATTGCTGAGCAAAATTATAACCAAAAATAAAAACAATTTCACTTTGTTTGGTAAACAATATAAACAAAAGAAAGCTACTATATTATCCTTAATCACACAATCAGTAGATATCATTTTAATGAAACTGAAAGCAAAGCAAGTATTAGGCCAATAGGGCAGTTTGTACCTCACATTTTTGCCCTACATTTATTTGATTACCAAAAATGAAAGAAAAATAATTTCTAATACATCCCTCCCATTTTCGTTTCTCTCACTTTTTCCTAACCCATTTCTCCCTAAGCAAAGTAAAAGTTGCAATGCAACCTAGAGTGGATAGATATAGAATATTGTTTAAGCAGATAAAAAAACAGTAGATTTGGCATTGGCATTGGCAATGACTCAAGTAGAAGTGCTATTTATCTCCTGTAACTGGTATAGTTAGCTTAGCTTGCTGTCAAACACATTGTATTCACACACAAAATCATACGTTCTATAATTAATTATTTAAAGTGATTTGGGTTACCATGATTCAATCATAAATTGAGGTGATATGTGACTGTTAAATTTGGTAAAACAAATTCCACCTTGTATCAATGAGATCGTGAGAAATGGAAACTAGTTGAGAACAGTTTAGCACAAACCTGTACCTTGTAGAAATTGTCTGAAGCTGATATATTCCCCCAGAAGATGAACTGTATTTTACCCTGTCACCTGAAGGATTATATCTGAAAAACATTAACCTTTGTGACAAGTTAAGTCTCCTTAAATGGAGAAATGAAGCAAACATACCTAGTTTAAAGACACAGTTTTTAGCTGCCCCAGATGTAGATGGTAAATTATCAGTTTCAAACTTAAGTTGAGACTCAAAGCCACATGGAGTAGGTTCATTTGAGGAGTTCTGTGTCTCTGGTTCACTAGCTGGTGGATCCATGCTCCCAGCCATGTCTGTAGTTAAAGGACTTTGTTTAGCACAGCCACAGGATTTATCACCATTAAATCCATCTTTGAGCAGCTCAGCTTCCTTGGAAGTTAAACCCTGTTAAATATGAACATTCAACAAATGAAGATTCATAACAAGCTTACAGGTAAATAACCTTCAATGGCACATTAATGAAAAAGGTGTTCATGGAATAATCCAAATATCAGATGAATAAGAAAACTTTATCTTACACCCAAAAGCGAATGGCTATCAAATATGAGCAATTTAGCTCCAAAGTGTTTCGCAAGTGCTTTTGCCAACATCTCCTGATATATTTCTGACCCTGCAAAAAAATGGCAATTGAGAGAAACAGTGAGTTAAGAAAGGAAGGAAGTCAAAACCAAAACAAAATCATTGGAAAAGAAAAGATATAGGAGAGCAGTAATGCAATTCGCATACACCTGCAGGTCCTGAAAGTAGAATACGAGGGTTTATTGTTGTAAGATCAGTGGTGTACTTTGCATGTTCTCTATGCTTCAGGTGTATAAAGCAAGCTGCAATTAGAACATTTTTTGTATTCTCACTGAAAGAAGATATAAATATGGTCAAAAACGCTATCAACGATCAAACCAAGAAGCTATAACAATCAAGTAAAATGCATGAATGACAACACAAATGTAAAATCATATTGAACTCCAAAATTTGTATTAAAAACAAAGAACCTATAAAAATATTTCACAGTCGAGGTTTTAAATTGAGGAAAATATCACATGATACAGCTAAACAACTCATTATATACCCCTGTCAAACTAAGGTATTGAAGATCATATTAAACAGAAATGCAACCAAGCCACAATTTAAAATCTTTTTCAAAATTAACAACCACGTGTCATGCCACTGCCAAGTCCTACCAATACACATTGGATGAAAAGATAAAGCTAAAATAATTATCTTCAACCATAGTTGATAAAAAGCAGCACTGGAAATATGGCATCCAACTGCAAATGACAAATTCAAATACAAAACAGTAAAAGGAACCAAGTATAGAAGAGAAGACAAGAAATTATATACAAGGAAGCAACTGCCTCGATTAGTCTCTCTTTCATGTCATAACATTGTACCTGTTTCTTTAACCAATATTTAGTTCTTATCCCTGCTTCATATTTCAGCTCATAATGTAAGAGTAACTGAATTTTCCATCAGTATTTAGTACATATTGCGTGAATAAAAGGCTTTTTGGGTTGATAAGGGAAAAACTAGGTGTTGTTTTCCAATGTAGCATGGAACCTTTGTTAGCAATGTAGCTCTAACACGGTAAAGTCCATACATCTATCTAGTATAGGATATAAAAGTTCCCATTTATACAGAACAAAATTGTAATTGCTTAAAAATGACTAATTTATTTCCTTTTATAAATTTTAAAGAATGCAATTGCATGTTCAATTAGTCTGCAGGAAACAAATGTACATGAATTTTGCAATGGGAATTATCTTTAAATAAAGGAGAATGATAAGAAAACACATGAAAGGAACAACAATGAATGCAAAGCTGTGGAATTGACTGAGAAATCCACTAGTTATACCTTAAGTAGTAAGGGAAGTTGTCAAAGGACACTTCTATTTCATTCCTATCCAGTATTGCAGCATGAACATCCTCTTTAAAAACTGCACTGCGAACAGAAGTACCAGAAGTCGATGCAGCTTGCACATCCCTCGTCCCATGTCTTTCTTCAAATACCTGTTTAAAGATACTTTTGCTCAATTTCACTTTACAAGTAGATCCAGCTAGAATCCTGAAGAAAGGCCCTAGGAAAGCATTCACCCCAGAGATTTTTACATTGCCTGCCTCTGTGCCAGCATCATCTGAATCGCAATCCATAGGCAAATTCTTGTCGCTTGCTCCAACATCAGCAGCTTTGTCTGTCGCTATATTTGGAGGAGAGTTGCCTTCCAGACCATCCAGCCCAGTCTCTGTACCATCAGGGAGAACAGAATGACTAGGAACATCAGTACCCTGATGAGGTTTACCGGCAGTCTGAGATGGAGACTTCCATCTTGTAAGATCCGGTCTTAGGCTAGAAAGGGAAGCCAGAATAGAAGCTCCAGCCACGGCTGAAGGGTCTCCAGCCCTCCTTTCAATCTGGAAATACTTGCTGACACCACCCTGAATTTCTGCAGCCTTAACTGCGACTTCAGGATTTATTTGCTGAAAAATCTAAGTCAAAATAAATCAAGGAACCACATGCAGACAGAGATAGAAAAGGAAGAACATAAATACTTAATACAAGGAAGCAAATAGAAAAGTTTTATAACCCCGTTTTAGATAAAAAGAAAAACAGTAGTAGGAAAGACTGACAACATATTCGAATGCAAGGAGTGTAAAAGGATACATAAGAATGATTCCCAATCAAACCAAAAACCACCTCGTCCCCCGAGTTAAGCACACAACTGGTACTCTTCTTGACGAGCGTGCCATTCACTACCACCGATCCTTTGCTACCCGTACTTTCTAGCACGGCCACAGCACTTCCCTCGCGCTGATCATTTCCAGAAACAACAGTAATCATACTGCACATACATATCCTACGATATTTACCTCAAACAACTGTAAAGAAAAAAAAAAAGGAAAGAAGCAAACCAAGCACACACGTTCGCACAAACATTCACGCACATCTCAATAAACAACACAAAAGAAAAAAAAAAAAATCGCTGGCAAGTGTCAAGGTTTGTGGTCGGAAAAAAAAAAAAGCAATCCTTCCATTCTTCGCACAATCACAAACTCCGAGAGATGTGTGTACCTGCGTGTGCTTGATCTTACACAAATTTCCACTAATAGTCTGATCCTTCAACGGGAAATTGCAACCCCTACTAGACCCAATAGTAAAGTTGGGTGTGCAAATTAAAACATTGGGATTCTGCAGCAATAACAAAATTGAACTCCAAGTAAACAAAATCTGTAGTGACCCCCAATTTCACTCAAAAACAAAAATAACAAAAAATTAAAATATTAAAAATTTACCTGCGCAGATTGAGACAAGAGTCTGCACCAGGGAACTGAAGCCTCGAAATTCGGGTTTTGCTTCTGAAATATAGCCCAAGAAGAGAACGAACCCCTAGGTTTATCAGCAACCACAGTCGGTGTAGAACCTTCACGCAACAAAACAATAAAAATTAAAAAAAAAAATAACAAACGAAAGATGAAAAAAGTGTTAGCGGCAAAGATGAACCATCAGCGATCGGCGGCGTGGGGTCGGCCTTGCCATCTGGATTGACGTCGCCGGCGATCTGAGCGTCTCCAGATTCGCATTCTCCGGGATCAGCGGGAGGCTCCGTCATGCCCAAATCCTTGGAATTTTCCGCCGGCGGCATCGGTTTCTCCGAGGCGGCAGCAACATTGTCGACCTGAGAAAGCATAACGGAGCGAATCAGAGGGGTGAATCGAACGAGAAATAGGGATTATGGAGAGAAAGGGTAAACAAAAAGGCAAAACCTTTTGGCGCTTGGGGGAAGGAGAGGGAGTTTTGTCTTCAGACGAAGACGGCCTCTTGTTGGCGTTAGAGAAAGATCCACTGTTGCGTCTCGTTGAAACCATGCTTCTTCTTCGTTCTTGCTTCGTGTTCTTCTTCTCGCTTCAACCACAGACACACAGAACAAGAAGAAGAGAGAATAAAGAAAGAAAGGGGATATGAATGAAATGAACAATTTTTGCAGATTTTTGGTTTGTTTTTTATTAGTTATGCTTATATTATATAGCTGAGTGTGTGTCATCATGTTATTATTAATTAATTATCAATTGTTGCTAATTATTATTATTTCATTAATTGGTGTGTGTTTTTGTTTGCTTCGTCTTTTTCCTACTATTGTGCCGTTCCTGCTTCTCAGCTCGGTGCACCGCACGATAGGCGCACATTAGCGCCGTGCCCCTCGATTAGGACAAGTTGGTCGCGCATTTTAGTGTGGCGTCTTATACTGCGCCGCTGGAGGGGATATTCTTTGTTGTTCGTGATTTCGAGCTGCCCAAAGTTTTCTTTATATTTACGAGATAAAGATAACAAAAACACCATCACACACTTTTCATGAAATAATAAACATATTTTTCTACTTGCGGCATATTCCAAAAAATAGTAAATTTATATTAAATAATAGTTGGTTTCTTTTATATTAATGTAATGTTTTATTTAAATTTTTATTAAAAGAATTTATTTTATTAAAGGTTAAATGTATTTTTAGTCCTAATGTTGAGGTAAAATTGAAATTTGTCCTTATACCGTATGAGTATTATCTACTTATGAAGAGGCGATCGGTATGGATGGCAAAATGGATCGGGCCGGCCCAAAAAAGAGAAGGCCGGGTTGAAATTTCCAACCTGTCAACCCGCTGCAACCTGGCCCGCCTGACCCGCCAATTTAGTAGGTCAAAACGGGCGGGCCCGCCAACCCGTTTTTCTTTTTAATTTTTTTATGTTTAAAATTAAAAATAATTAAAAAATAATACTTTTTTTATATTATATAAATAAATTTATATATATAAAATTAATTTATAAACAAAATTTTAATAAAAAGTTAAAAAAATTAAAAAAAATTAAAAAAAGTATAAAAAAAAGAGATGGGCCAGCCCGCCAGCCCGCCAGCCCACCCGAAAACGGGACGGGTTACAGTTTTCGGCCCGTTTATTGATGACTGGCCAGCCTGGCCCGGCCCATTTTTGGCGAGCCACATGCGGGCCAAACCAAAAGGGTCGGGCTGGCCCGTTTTGACACCCCTAGCGATCGGCGTCCAAGAAATTTGTACAGCGTTGATTCGCTCGTGTCAACAACCATTCTCCTTGGACGTGGCGATCACGGTGAAAATCATGGAATGATGTATCAATGAGAGGCTACCTACAGGCAATACCGAACGAGTGATACACCGAGCGTCAAGGCTCCAACGATTGATCATATGAAATAATATGTCAACAAACAGCCATATCTCCCGGAACGTGATAATCACTACAGAGATTATGGAATTATGTGTCAACGAACGAGTTACAACTTTAGTAATGTCGAACAGCTCACAATGAGTCGTGTTAAGGTTGGCCATAAATATGTGTCAGATGACTTTATGACTCAAAAAATGACGTGCGGCCGCATAGTCGAACGACGTATAAGATAAACAAGTTAACTAATAATTAAGGATAAACAGGTTTTTAAAGTAATTGAGTCTTGATTAAATCAACCTTAATCAAAGGCCCATGTAGAAAACTATATATATGGGTCAAAGGTAAGGTTGTTGGGACTTTTTTATCGCATTTTCATGGAATAATAAACATTATGAAATTGAAATTCATCCATGTTTGAAACTTTGATGTATTTTTGTTCCCAAACTTTTACAATGAATTAATATCCCTTTAACCAATTACTGTTAAATTTTTTTGACGTGTTAACCGTATTTCTCAACTGATATTGAAGCGAGAACATGTCCAACGTCTCAACTGACATTGAAGCGATAATGTATCACACGTCTTAACTAACATTTACGCGTAAACATTTGAGTTTTTGACATCGTTTGACACATTTTTTCTTCAATGTCAGCTGAGACATTTGACACGTAAAAAACATTAAATGTAATTAGTTAAAAGGACTATATCAATTCATTCTTAAAGTTTGAGTACCAAAATATATCAATTTCGGATAAGGATGAATTATAATTTCACATCAAAGTTCAAGGACTAAAAACATATTTAATTCTTTTATTAATTATTTGAATTTTTATATTTTTTAAGGCTTAATAATATATTTTATTCAATATTTATATTTAATTTTTATTCAATATAGTCTTTTTCGTTATTTAATATCGGAGAAAAAATGAGAGGAATGACATTAATATTGAGAGAAATTACATTTAGTTCGTCTGAAAAATATAAGAATCATATTGAGTCAATAATAAATAGAGAAAAAACATTGAATTCTAGCTACAAATATAGGAGAAAAATGTTATAAAGCATTTGAATTAAGTATGTTTTGTTTGATTTTGTTGCTATAGGGTGATATCTTTATTTAATTGTATTTCAATGATAAAATAAAGGTTAAATATGTTAGTCCCAAACTTAAATGCAAAATATGAATTTGTTTCTTTTATAAACTTTAATACATTTTGGCACCAAATTTTATAAAAAATTGATATATTCCTTTCCTTTCAACTTATATGTCTTAAAAAAATTTATGTATTAAACAACGAAAATGTGTCAAACGACACCTCAAACGTGCCATCTTAAATGTCATTGGACACATCAAAAAAGATTTAACACAATTGGGTTAGGAAAACTATATAAATTTTAATACATTTTTGTTCTCAAACTTTATCAAAAATTGATATATTCCTTTTAACTCATGTCTTAATTTTTTTTTATTTGTTAAACAGCAAAACTAACATTTGAGTTAGAATTTGTCAAGCGACAGCTGAAACACGCCAACCTGAAATATCATTTGACACAAAAAAAAAATTAACACAATTGGTTTAGAATAATTATATTTATTAATTTTTAAACTATAAAACTTAATTAAAAAAAGTAATAATAAAATATTAAATAAAATTAAAATTTTTAATATAAATACAATAGAAAATATCCCAATTTAATAACTTAGAACTTAAAAACTTAAATAAGACTATTCTATAATCTACACGTTACTTATTACTTTATTCGTATATTCTCAAATTTTATTTCGATGACTCTCGCTTTTATTAATTTCCTTGTTTAATAGATAAAGAATATATTAAATTCTTAGTCATTCTTCAAAATCTTTCTAATTACTTAGATTAAAAAATAATTATAATAAAAAATGTTAAGAAAGAATTAAATGTTTTTTTAAACCCTGTTTAATATTTCTAATTAGGGTTAAATATGTTTTTGGTCCCTCAAGTTTCAGCGAAATTTGGAATTAGTCCCTCATCAAAACTTTTGACCAATTTAGTCCTTCATCTTTCAAAATGCGTAAATTTAGTCCTTTTAACCAAATTTTGTTAAGTTTATCTGACGTTTCAAACGCATTTCATGATAGTATTTAAGTTAACATTGAAGCAAAAATGTGTCAAACAGTATAAATAATTTAAATACTATCATGAAATGCGTTTGAAATGTCAGATAAACTTAACAAAATTTGGTTAAAAGGACTAAATTCACGCATTTTGGAAGATGAAGGACTAAATTGGTCAAAAGTTTTGATGAGGGACTAAACCCAAATTTTGCTCAAACTTGAGGGACCAAAAACATATTTAACCCTTCTAATTATTATCCGGTAATTTTAAAGCACCGGTCAAGGACCTAAAAAAGAGAAAAGAATCAGATATAGACAGTACATATTTATAACTATTAAGGAAAATTATACTCTAACCTGATTTTTTTAACTTGTTTTTGACCCGCCTACGTGACACTGACATGTGGAATTAATTTTAATTGTTTTTGAAAAAAATTAACTAAAGGATGAGGTGACGGTTCTGACGGTTCTGAGCAACTACTGAAGGTGGGTAACGTGTTGCGGCCCCGCTTGCGCGTAACGAGACACCACGCGCTCACTATCTCACTTACAGAAAGATTTGATTTTTCTCACTGAACGCGCGAACCAACTCTCCACCCACTGGAAGCAAACAAGCGGTGCCTTCAGCTTTTCTACAAGCGGTGATATTTTCACTCAACCGACCCTGAATGTTGTACAAAAATGCGAAGTTGGTAGCGGAAGGAGAAGGAAAAACATTTGGGCAGCGGAAGAAGCGGTAGAATGAAGAGTCTTCGTGCAAAAATTTTATTTGTCTACCTTTGTTGTGTTGTTTGTGCGCCTGCTCATAGGTAGAAGAAGGAACCCCTCAAAAAATCCGAACTTGGGAACGGAAGAAGCGGTAGAACGAGGACGATGTCCGCGGTTCATTTTTAAGGTTGTGTTTTCTTTTCGCCCAAACCCTTCGCGTTTGTCCATTACATTCTTACTGCATTGTATAAAAAGATGAAGTTGTCTTTTTTTTTTGCGTGTGTGGGTATTATGATAATAAAAAAGTTTGTGTTCGTTGAGTTCATTTTGTTAACAGTTGTCGGCGCCAGTTAACGGAGAGGAAAGGTTAATTTTTGTTTTGTGGAGGTTTTTCTGTGTAAGGGAAAGTCAAAATTGTTTATGAATCTCGTTGTAGGTTTTGTAGTTGAGGTGTATTGATTAGATTTTGTGTGTTTATTGGTTTTGTGTAGGTTGTTGTTGAAGCATGGCTCGAAAGGGAAAAAAAGAGGGGAAAAAAGCGGATGTTGAGGAAGAAGACAGGGTTAGTGCTGTTAATTATTATATCGTGTTCGATATTGTGCATCATAATATGATTGTTGAGCATTATTTAATTTATTAAAATTGAATGGAAGGTTCGATTGATAAATTTTGTGGATACAAAGCACATTGTGGAGATAAACAACGTGTTGACTGATGGGCACCGGAGACGTATAGGACTCACCCCTTTCAAATGGTGTTTGGAGTTAGAGAGGTTTTTAGATATCTGCAGTCCTCTGCTAGTTGAGCTACTTCGGCGATGGGATGAAGGTGAACAATCCTTTCACATATGGAAGCATCTTGTACCTTTATCTGTGGTTGATGTTTGTTTTAGTTTGGGGTTAGGTGTAGTTGGTGAAGAAGTAGAATTTGATGTATATGGATGTGGGTTAGTTGGTTCACTTTTTTGTGGTGAAAGAATATGTATTAAAGGTATAACAAACATGATTAGAAGTCTAATAGGAACCAAGCGTGATGATGTAGATAATGTTTGTCGTTTGTATATATTGTTGTGCTTTGCCGTCTTGTATTTTCCTAGGAATTCAAAAGTGATTTGCAATATGCCTTTTAGAATATTAGACGATATTGATAGTTTGGTTAAGTTCAATTGGGGGAGTGCAGTGCACAGTTTTTTTGGTTAACGCATTAAGTCGTGCATATGTGGTTCATAGCCAAAAAAAAATGACCACAACATTACGTTGGCAGGGTCAGTTGTGGTTTTGCAGGTACGTTGTATTTTATAATGTTTGAATCTTTAAATCTGTTTTATATTTTTTATGTTTGTGTTTTGATATGAATAATATAACATTTGTTATTTTTAGATTTGGGTTTTTGAGAGGTTAGGATTGGGCGCAAATAATGGGGATATAGTGTTTCCCAGAATATTACGATGGCCACGTTTGAAGTTAAGGACTTCAAGCATTGATAGGCTATTCATTGAACCAAAGGTATTTTGTTTTTTTTTTAATTTTCATACCATATCAATTTAGTTGAGTTGGTGAAGTTTTAAATGTAACAACAATTTTTTTAATCATTAGTTGAATTACATTGCATGTGATGTTCGATTGGGCTTTAACTGAAGAAGATCAATGTAATGAACTTGTTCGGGTTGCGTTAAATCTTGGTGGCATTAGTGAAGCTGGTGATAGGGTTAGTGAAGGTGGTGACGTAGCTGGGGTGTCCAATACGACTGATGTTTGGTTAAAAAAATTTAACAGCAATGAGATGGAAATAATCGAGATAAAGAAAAGATTGAAGATTTTGGAGGTTGAGGTCTTTAGTGGGAATGAAAGTAAGCCAGTTGAAAAGGAGAATGCTGGTGATGATAAGGGCCAAAATTCACATACACATGAAGTGATGGTGATGTGGCTGAAGATTTGGGTGCACGTCATGCACATGAAGGTAACACGGTGGTGGATATTTTAGATGACAGTGGAGTTGAGGATGAAGCCCAAGTTGGTGTGGATGGAAATGGAAAGTCACCAACTTTACATGACGTGCCAGATAATATTTATGAAGACAACCCAATTCATGATGTCCATTGTAGTGAATTGTTGGCAATTGTACCATGGGTTGAGCCCATTCAAGAAAACTGCAGTATCAGGCGTGTCGATGTGGTTAAGCTTTACCGGACGGTAACTCGGGTTGATTGTCCTTATAGGTATGTTATCAGTACAATACTTAATAATATTGTGTTTACTTAAGTTCCAATTTTTGACATGTTTTAGAAATGTCAAATTGATTTGTAACGTTAAATTGATTTGTTGAAGGGTTGTAACGGTGATAAATGGTCAAATATTGTCCACACATGACTGTATGGGTTTTCAATCAATGTGTTATGTTTGCAATTTGGTAATTTATTATTTATTAATATTATTTCATAGAGTATATGTTAATAATTGCAAATAATTTCATTATGGTGTGTTTTATGAATATAGGCAGTTATGTTTGGATGTAACCTCTTGATGCATAATGAAAGGAAGTTGCACCAACATGTGCGAATGATTGTTTTAAGTCCAATGTATATGGTACATCTTTGTGTTTATTAGTTAGGGGAACCAAATTTTAAGATGAATTTATTTGAGTATCAATTATTGACCACTATTATTGTAGACATCGGTTGTTCATGATAGTAATAAGAGAATTGCAAACAGACATGTTTGGAAGTTAAGCGATTACAACATGTTCTTTTGTTCCACATTGATTAGCATGGAAGAAATCTTAACCGCGAAATTTGTGAGTAAAATATTTGAGATCTTGAGTAATTTGTGTTTTTAAATTCATTTTTGCATTGAAATATGTTACCTAATAATGAAATTGTTTCACTTATAACATGTACTTTAGTTGTTTGCTCCAATTGTACACGATGATCATTGGTGGTGTTATGCCGTCAAGTTGAAGACAATGGAATTCTTTGTGCTTAATTCTCTCGGACACGGTAGAAAGAAACGAATGAGGATCGATAATAACGTGGTTAGTGTGATTATTGAAAGTTGTTTTTGTTTTTTCAATTGAAATATGTCATTTCCAATTATTAAGATGAAGTTGTTTGACATGGTTGAGGATGTGTGCAGGCCCGTAACGTGGAAAACTTTATGTCGTTGTTGTTAATTTGTAAGAAGGACCATAAACCATGTTTTGAAATCTGACATGCTTTGACCCCATTCAACCGAACCTGTGAGTTATTTATTATGTTGGTTTGTTTCATTAACGAGGTTCATTTTTTGGTAACCCTTTATTAGTGTCCTGCACTTATTTTTAAACCTGACTTTGTGTGGTTAACCTTTGCGTAGGCATGATTGTGGAGTGATCGTTTTAAAATTTATTGAGTTGTGGGATGGTAGTCCGAAATTCAATGGGAATTGCATGCCACAATACACTACTGTACGTAATTATAAATTTGGTTACATGGATGTTCATTTCATTTGTAATTTGACATAAACATGTTTGTTGGTTGCAGGAGGACCTTCAACAAATAAGGCAAAATTTGATTTCTGAATGGATTCTACATGAAGATAACGAGAACAAAGAAGAAATACTTCTGTACTATGATCTTTACCTTCGATAGTAGTTTTTATTGTTAACAAACTAATGTTGAAAAGTACTGTTAACAAAGTCTAATTGATATGATATTATATATATTTTGATTTAAGTATTGCAACAAAGTTACTGGTTGTACAAAAAATATGATGTAAGAATGCATATATGTAAGTGCAAAAAGGCGCTTAATGTGGACAGTTCATAGTGATATGTTGGCAAATGTTTTGATGCCAGAAGCCGCTTAATGTTTAGATGTGTTTCTGGTGGTTTGTCAAATTTTTTGATGTAAGGAGCAACATTTATATAAGCACAATAAGGCGTTTAATTATTTGTTGTGTTATTGTTAGGTTTCCTAAATGTTGGATGTAAAAATTCATATATATATATATATATATATATATATATATATATATATATATATATATATATATATATATATATATATATATATATATATAACCGCAAAGACGCATTTATATAAGCGCAAATGTTTTGTAAACAAAATACCGTGGTATCCACTTGAAAAAAGTTGTGCATAAAATATAGCATAACCAATCACTTATTTATGCAAAAAAATCCACTTACTAGTTTCAGTTATTGTATAATTCACATGAAAAATTGAACATGGAAGTGCTATATCATATGTGCATTTCACGAAATGTAGAAAGTCAGTTATTTAAACACAACATTGCACTTATATTCTTGGGAGTTAATTGTTAAGGTTGATCACTATAATACATCAAACCAATTTGCTTTGTGCGTCATGGGTGGAAGTAATTCATTTATACCATTTGCGGAATGCCTCATAGATTAGCTGTTGATTTAAAATAATTGTACAAAAAATTTAGCATAACCAATCAATTATTTATGCAAAAAAACCCACTTACTTCCTACAGTTATTAATTAATTCACATGAAAATTTTAACATGGGAGTAAATGCTATATCATATGTGCATTTCATGAGATGTAGAAAGTCAGTAATTTAAACATAACAATCCACTTATATTCTTCGGAGTTCATTGTTAACAATCCACTTATATTCTTGGGAGTTAATTGTTAAGGTTAATCACTATAGTACATCAAACCAAGTAGCTTTGTGCGTCATGGGTGGAAGTAATTCATTTATACCATTTGCGGAGTGCCTCATAGATGAGCTATTGAACAAGTGCTATATGATATGTTCATTTAACGAAACGTAAAAAAGCCAGTTATTTAAATATAACAATGCACTTATATTCTTCGGAGTAAATTGTTAACGTTCATGGATGGAGTTCATCTAACCCATTTGCGGACTTCGTCATGGATGGAAGTAATTCATTTATACAATTTGCGGAGTGCATCATATAGATGAATTCTTAAGTTAAGAAAGTTGTGCAAAAAATATAGCATAACCACTCACTTAATTATGCATAAAAACACACTTACTGTGTGTGGTGTTTGTGTCAAGTGCAACAAAATTCTGATCCCCACAACATAACACCACAATTGATGTTTACTGTTTATATAATAAAGTATTTATTAAGACTTGTCATACCCGTATAGGACGGTGAAAAGTGCATTTTAAATGTCGGTACAATTCAGGTGCAAAATGTTGACTGAAAAACAATAATTATGTGCACAGAGAAAGACAAATAGTATTCCATATATTGTTAGCTGCAGTTGTGCAGTTCCAACGTCTGCATTGCACATTCCTTAAGTCTGCTCTTTTATTAATGTCGTTCCAGTACTATTTTTTATTGAGTAATAGTATTCATTGACAAGGATTGTTCGCAACATAGTATTGATAACAAAAAAACAGAAATGATAACATAGAACCCAATTATGTGAGACGCGTGTAGAATACTAAATGTAAAAACCCATATATATAAGCAAAGAAAGCCACTTGTTTTTTTTGTAGTCTTACTTTCTTCATTGTCGTACATGATGTCAGATATCCAAAATATAACTCATTTCATAAACACAAAAAAAGACATATTAAACCTCAAAACATGACAACTGCTATGTCTATTTTATAAGTTCATAACAAAATATTACAGGGAAAATGGTTCACAACAACTTTTTGGCTATTAAAACATGATATTGACAACAAAATAAATATGCTTATACAAACTACAAGATTTTTCGACCAACATTTCTTAAACAAAAAGCACCTAACAGTAACCGCCTTTCTGTGCTACAATATATGTGTTTCTACTTCATACTTTTTGTAACAAGTTCCGTGCGTTTGAAATGTCTAACATTACAGGAAAAGTGGTTCACAACAACTTTTTGGCTATTAAAACATGTCATTGACAACAAAATAAATATGCTTATTCAAATCACAAAAATTTTCGACCAACATTTCTTAAACAAAAGCACCTAAAAGTAACTGAGTTTTTGTGCTACAATATATGTGTTTCTACTTCATACTTTTTGTACCAAGTTCCGTGCGTTCGAAATGGCTGAGATTACAGGGAAAATGGTTCACAACTTTTTTGCTATTAAAACATGTTATTGACAACAAAAGAGATATACTTATACAAATCACAATCTAACTAGACCAACATTTCTTAAACAAAAACACCTAAAAGTAACCGAGTTTTTGTGCTACAATATATGTGTTTCTACTTCATACTTTTTGTACCAAGTTCTGTGCGTTCGAAATGGCTGAGATTACAGGAAAAATGGTTCACAACTTTTTAGCTATTAAAACATGTTATTGACAACAAAAGAAATATGCTTATACAAATCACAATCTAACTAGACCAACATTTCTTAAACAAAAGAACCTAAAAGTAACCGAATTTTTGTGCTACAATATATGTGTTTCTACTTCATACTTTTTGTACCAAGTTCCGTGCGTTCGAAATGGCTGAGATTACAGGGAAAATGGTTGACAACTTTTTGGCTATTAAAACATGTTATTAACAACAAAAGAAATATGCTTATACAAATCACAATCTAACTAGACCAACATTTCTTAAAAAAAAGCACCTAACATTAACCCCCTTTTTGTGCTACAATATATGTGTTTCTACTTCATAATTTTTGTACCAAGTTCCGTGTCTTCGAAATGTCTGAGATTACAGCCGAAATGGTTCACAACAACTTTTTGGCTATTAAAACATGTAATTGACAACAAAATAAATATGATTATACAAATCACATTATTTTTCGTCCAACATTTCTTAAACAAAAGCACCTAACAGTAACCGTCTTTTTGTGCTACAACATATGTGTTTCTCATTCACAGATTTAACACAGCTTGTTTTCATTAAAACGAAAATTGTTTGCAAAGACTTTAGGACAATTAATAGTTGTTATTAAAAGCAAAATAGATATGGTAATGCACATCAAAAAAAGAATTTCAAAGATAATTTATTACACAAATATAAGGTTTTAACAGCAACAACCTTTTTCTGTTATAATATATGTCTTTTTGATGCACAATTTTTGAACTACATTCATTCAACAAAAATATCACACATATATGCTTCCCGCAAATACTAACCATTAATTGTCTTAAGCATACAAAAAACCAGCAACCTTTCTTAACATCTGTGGTACAAAAAAATTATGTCAACATTCACTTCCGCATGAAACAAGAAATGATCAATGCCTTCATCCATCATACCAAAAAATAAGCTTCATCTATGTCACAACAACAATAATTTTTGCGAACCCAATTTTTTGGCGGCATTCCCAGTGTAAGGGATACGTAGTGCGTGACTTTCGTGACTTTTCATCCGTACCCGTCGATGAAGCTTCATACTGTCATACATATTGCTTTGTGGTAGAATTGACTCCTCTGCACGGTTCACATCTTTTGACAACTCTTCATCACTTCCATTTGGGGAGTCCACATTAACTTCTCGGACTTTGACACCAACACTACGCTTAACAATACTATGCAATGGGGTCCCTGCTTCATGTGATTGATGTCCACCTTCGTTATAAAAATGGTCTTCAAATTTTTGAACTCTTTCATTGTGAACATTGGTGGAAGGAGTAACAGGATCGCAGTCTTTCGTTCTTTCCGTCTTCCTCTCATGAACAACTCCTTCTAAAATGGATAAGGATTGCCGAAGTTCACCTATTTCACGTTCTTGCTTTTCAATTAGAACCTGAACTTCAACCTTCTTTGTTCCTACATCTACTTTTCCATATAGTCTCTTACTTCGACCAACTTCATGACCAACCACTTCATACGCTTCTCTAACTATTGCATGAAGAAGTTCTTGCTTTGACACACAAGGATCATCAACTATCTGTCAAATAAATTAAGAAAATTTAAATTAAAAAGAGGTACATTCAGACAACAATCAACAATCTAACTAAATCAAACCCAAATAACTTACCACATTCTTCTCCAAACTACTCTTTAAAGCACCGTCACCCACTTTAATATTCATCCTACGCAACAACTTTGGAAATTCATTGCCACCGCCTGCACCCTTTCTTTTCACAAATAGAAAGTGATCAAAACACCAAAGCTGAAAGTCGACAAATAAAGCAAATGTAAATGAAAATAAATCATTATTCATTACTATTTTTCTAATCATGATGTAACTAAATATAATTTACCTGTAATAAATAAACACAACCCACAACATGAAAGTGTTTTCTATGTCTTTGTATCTTCAAAACCAATGACGCATTGCACAAAATCCCAACCAAGTACTCGTAAACTACACGACCCCAGTTATATTGACATAAACTTTTCAAGTCATCAACAATCTTGAACAGTATGGGGGAATACAGTTCCATTCCTATTAGGCAAAAGAAACTCGGATATGCCTATTAAGATGTATAACCTGCAAAAATCATCTACTCCAACACATTTCGAGTGCTTCAAAAGATAGTTATATATCACCCCGACAGTAACCTTCTTCTCACTAAAAAATGTTCGTACATACACTTTCAATAACGACTTCATCCAAATCCACTACATCTCCAACAATCCTCAATCCTAAGCCTAAACAAACATCTAATAACTTAAATGGCACAATTATAGAGTTAAGTAAAAAACCACCTCTTCTTTCTCCACAAATTGCACAAAACACCAAGAACATTTCGCCTTATCTTAACATAATCATTCAATAAAGTGAACCACCAAAATGGTGTTCTTTGAATACACAACTTTTGGTCCACACTTAAGTTCTTATTCAATAAAGATAAATATGTCATTCTACAAGAATGCTTGAACAAAATCTGCAAAATAAAAACAACACACGACCACAATTAACAACACATTCTTTCAACTCAATATCAATAAACATTGCTACCATTGCTATTACTGAACAACTTACCTCAGTACTATCACTGAACTCTCCCACATCACGACCTTCACTCCCTTCACTATCATCACTACCATTGCTATGTTTACTTGGACCACTATCTTCACTCATGTCTTGTAAAATAAAATAAGAACGACATTAATAAAAGGTATTAAATCAAAACATTACAACACACCTCCAATTTATCTTCACTTTAACAACAAAAGCGTCAAATTAAATCAAACATTACAACACACCTCCAACCAACAATAAAACAACTACCAATATACCTAAATAACTGGAACGAGACCAACAACGAACCAACCAACAGTGACGCAACAAATTATGTATCGTTCCACCTTCCGGATCAATGGTCTGCATTCATAACAAAAATACCACCGTCAGTTTTCGACACTCAAAACACCAAGGGCTTTCCACGGTCCACCAAGGGTTTGCGACTTACCAAAAATTATTCCTCACCACCCTCGCTTCACACTATAACACTCATTTAACGAAATAATGGACGAAAGCGAAGGGTTTGGGCGAAAAGAAAACACCTTAAAAATGAACCGCCCACGCCGTCCTCCTTCTTCTACCTATGAGCAGGCGCCCGAACAACAAAACAAAGGTCGACAAATAAAATTTTTGCACAAAACCTCCTCGTTATACCGCTTCTTCCGCTGCCCAAGTGCTTTTCCTTCTCCTTTCGCTACCAACTTCGCATTTTTGTACAACATTCAGAGTCGGTTTAGTCAAAATATCATCGCTTGTAAAAAAGTGAAGGCGCCACTTGGTCCGCTTCGAGTGGGTTCAGGGATGGTTCAAGGGTTAAGTGATAAAAATCAAATCTTTCAGTTTGTGAGATGGTGAGCGCGTGGTGTCTCCTCACGCGCAAGCGGGGCTGCAACACGTTACCCACCTTCAGCAGTTGCTCAGAATCGTCAGAACCGTCACCTCATCCTTCAGTTAATTTTTTTCAAAAATAATTAAAATTAATTCCACGTGTCAGTGCCATGTAGGCGGGTCAAAAACAGGTTAAAAAATCAGGTTAGAGTATCATTTTACTAACTATTAAATATGCTTGTGATACTTTTTTAGATGATTACTAGCTTTCTAATTGAAATGTTTTAGGAAAATACTTGTTGGTTAGATACAAAATTTTAAACGAAATTAATTTTTAAAATTATGAAAATAGTTATAAAATTGAAAATATCAAACGTAACAAGTTACTTTTCTTTCATTGTTTTTATTTCTTCAACAAGTAATGGTTTGGCATAATATTTTCATTTAATGGTTATTTTTCTATTTATACTATTAAAGTTTTTTTAGTGCGAATATTGTCATTTTCCACTGTACATTAGTTAAGATTTTCTTTTAATTAAGATTTTCTTTGAATTTAGTGCGAATATTGTCATTTTCCACTTTATTTCTTTAAATATCGGACATTAAATCAAATTATTTTGAACTTATGCATAAGTTGTTTATTCATTAACATATACTAGTAAAAAAATAAAAAATTAACAATGACTTATTATGGAATGGTGACAATTTTAATAAATATCAAATCAATGGACATTATAATTATCATAATAAATAAAACAATAACATTTTTGTAATAAACATCAATTTTGTAATAAACATCAATTGTATTATGTCAATTAAGATTATAACTATCATAATAAATAAAGTGGTCATTAACACACATAAATTTGTCTGATATTTTTGGCTTTTGACATTTGTTCAAACTCTGATGTCGTATCGGGTAACATTAAAATTGATGTCGGAGTGCAAACCCGGCGACCAAGAACATCAATTATACCAGGGATCGAGTCTTTTGAAGTCTGGTAGTGCAACACGAGACATCAAAATCAGTTTTTTTTTTTTAAATTTTGTTGTATTTACAATTTTTCCACACCTGAAAAGCAAAAATTTTTTAGCACAGTTCACAAATATTCTACCTTAGGTGAGAGTGCGAAGTAGTGGAGAACGTCATTGTAACAACAGGGGAGGCTTGGAAGAGAGAGCACGAAGAAACAATGTAGGGAATTTGATATCACATTGTTTTTAAGCAATTTGACGTCAGATAACTAGTAGATCTGACGTCATTTGACTTTTACTAGTAGGGAGTTGACGTCCTTCGATGTCTGCTGATGCGGATCCGACGTCCTTCGATGTATGCTAATGGGTACCCAACATTCTTCGACGTCTGCTGGTGAGGATCTGACATCTTTCGACGTCTGCTAGATGGGATTTGACGTCCTTCAACGTCTGCTACTAAGGGCTCCAACGTCAAACATGCATTAGACTTCTGTGAGAAGGGGCTCCGATGTTAACTTTTGCATTTTAATTACAAAAATGCCACTGGTCATTTTTTACGTTAATTTGTTTTAGGGGCTAATGTTGAAATAGTGACATTAAAGACCCATTTTGCACTAGTGGGTGACAATTCTATAATAAATATCAACTTTATTATATTAGTTGAAATTACAAGTGTTATCTACTTTGAAAGTTGGAGTTTCGTCATGGATTTTGTTTTGGTGTTCATATCAGGTTGAAAATGTGTTTTCTACTAAAGTGTAAAAAATGAAAGTTTAGGTTTTTTCCTAGTGAATGTGTATAGAGATGAGTTGTGTTTTTTTCCAAAAACTTTGATTATAAGGGGGCTTGACATTCTTGTTTTCTTTTCTTAATTTCCTTGTTGTGTTTGTGTAAAGATAATGAGAAGTGTTAATGATGGTTTTTGTATGTTACTATGTTCATGTTTGCTAATGTATATGTGATTGTGTATGTGATGTATAATTATATGAATGATGTTTTGTATGTGTGGACTATTGTTAAGAGTCGTGAATATGATATTTTTGTGTGGACCATGTGTCGCAACCGTAATCGCGACGGGACGACGAACCAAAAAAAGAAAACGGGTTTTAAAAAAAGAGATTTGGGAGTCGCCTCCATAGTTTTTCCGGTCGCAACCGTAATCGCGACGGGACGACGAACCAAAAAAAGAAAACGGGTTTTAAAAAAAGAGATTTGGGAGTCGCCACCATAGTTATTCCGGAAAACTATGGAAAACCATAAAGATAAG
>Ga0209589_1000065_pt1 | contig 100839 bp, 39 predicted proteins | sample CowpeawhiteBW_FD_187525 | JGI IMG/M metagenome (GOLD analysis project Ga0209589, IMG submission 187525) | Root nodule microbial communities of legume samples collected from California USA - Cow pea white BW (SPAdes) (version 2) | ecosystem: Host-associated > Plants > Roots > Nodule | place...
TATATATATATATATATATATATATATATTTTTATATATATATATATATATATATATATATATATATATATATTTTAGTTGCCTAGGAAAACCCAGAATATTCGCCTTCCATTTCTCCACTATATATTATAATCTCTGCACCTTCTTTTAAAATATTTTATATTTATATATAATAATATAACAGTAGATAATTTCTTTTTCTATATTTACATTTTATAATACTAATTTTATTTTTAATTATTTTAAAAATTAATTATTTTATAAATAATTTATTTTTAATCGTTATTTAAAAAAAAAATTCTTAAAATATTATTTTAAAAATTAATTATATATTTATTATTAATTTAAATTTAAATTTCTTAAAAGTTAAAAAGTAATAATGTCAGTATGTTCGTTAGTATATATAATTATAGTTAAGGTTTTTTTTCAAACTAATTTAATTTTTTTTAACTTGGTTCTTTTTCAAAATGTAATTTAAATTAACAACTTTAATTTAAAAGCAATATAAATAAAGTCTAGCATTCAATTTAAAAAACAATCTGTCAAATATCCATGTCAATTATCAGTTGACTAAATCATCAAATAACAATGCACAATTTTAGAAGAATAAAAATAATCCTTTAACAGGTATTGGAAAATACTAACGAAATTTCATGATTTTATTGGATATTTAATATAATGGAACTTAAATCGAGAGGTGCACTTGCTGATATATTACAATATATATATATATATATATATATATATATATATATATATATATATATATATATATATATATTAACCTCAAGAAAGTGTATTTGTTTTGTACTCAAATCTTAATTCATTTAATATGATATGTGAAAGTTTCATAACAAAATTCTAAAGATTGAATTACTTTATTTATCATATTATATCTAAGAATATTGTAACTTACTTTAGTGTTCAATGACTCTGCGAAGATAAGACAAGTTTCTATAGTATGAAATTCTATTTTAAAGTTATCCTAAATTGTTGACATAATTTTGTTTTTTGTTTTTATTTTAAATGATTTTCAAAATTGAAATAAATGTTTTGTGCGAGTCTTAAATTAAGACCCCTTTCTTGATACTAATTCTATAATTATGTGATTTTCTATTTTAAAGGACATTATCAAAATTTGAATGTCACATTATTTTTTAATTACACACGTAATCGTAAAGTCCTTTAAAATATTAAAATAATTTAAAATGGTTAAATATGTTTTTGGTCACTCAAGTTTTAGTGAAATTTAAAATTAGTTTCTCTTCAAAAATTTTGACCAATTTAGTCTTTCATTTTTAGAAATGTGTAGATTTAGTCCTTCTAACCCAATTTTGTTAAATTTATTTGACATTTCAAACACGTTTTATGATAATATTTGAGTTAACATTTGAGTGAAAATGTGTCAAACAGATAATTCAAATACTATCATGAAATGCGCTTGAAACGTCAGATAAACTTAACAAAATTTGGTTAAAAGAACTAAATTCATGCATTTCTAAAGATAAATGACTAAATTGGTCAAAAGTTTTGAAGAGAGACTAATTCCAAATTTCACTAAAACTTGAGGGACTAAAAACATATTTAACCCTAATTTTATATATATATATATATATATATATATATATATATATATATATATATATATATATATATATATATATATATATATCAAAAACAACTTCTCAAAGTGTAAACACATAATTTTGTTTCACACATATTATGTTCACATTCATCATTTTCATTTGATTTCTCATTTTCACTTCATATTTTTTTGTGATCATAAGTAGAGTTTGATCACCGTAGTGCCGTCTTTGAGTGATAGTACGATGAGTGTTGGGTGCTTAGTTTTCTAAGTCAGAGAGCAATTTTGCTTAAAGACGCAGAAACCACCGTCCGACACCACGTGAACATAGAATTATTGGAAAAAAACCATTAAGAATCATACATCAATGTCTAGATTTAGACAATTGAGATTATAGAGTCTGCAATTGTATGTTTAGTATTTTTATGAATGTTTAAAATATGTTATTTTTTTATGATATAATCAGTTTAACTGATATATGACCTTCTCTTATAATTTAGCTTACCCTTGTGTGTGTTTTGTTGTTATGTGTTGTTTATATTTTTTTTTTTTGCAATGATCAAATTATTGAGTATGAGCATATGATAGTACATGTATAAAGATGATGAGCTAGTTAAGAAATATATTAGAACTGATCATGTGAGAAATTTTATCTTAAAACTAAGATATAGTGTTTTGAGATATATAAAGTTATATTATTATCATTTTATCTTTTAGATAACTGTATAGATTATGTGTTTTGAATTTTTAACTATGAAATATTTTATTTTAATATATTTTTACTAATAAAATTGGATGTTACATCAATCAATGTTAAGTTAGTTTTGAAATGATGCTAAACACTTTGTAAAACATTATACCGACCTAAAAGTTTTTATGATATTATTCAACATAATATGAAAAGAAAATTGAAAGTAACAAATATAATTAAAATGATTTATATATGAATAAAGATAGTTGAAACATTTTAAATTAGTTTTTATTTAACTAGCTTGATATGTACATATAACAATATATTATATACATCTTACTAGTTGAAAAAGATAAAAATACATCTGTGCTAACTAATAGTAACATTATATGATATTATATAACTAAACAATAAGTCACTTATGTTTTACTATCTATGTAATCAATGCATTGGATTAGAGGGGAGTAATGTGCTCAACCTACGATCCAATTGTTCTCACAGTATTAAGTTTAATCTTTATAATATACAATTATCGGTAAATTTTTATTTATTTTTCGATCAAACCAAATTAGTTTAAAACACTGATTAATCACGTACATGGATAAACAAAAAATAAGTGTTACTTTTTTTATCTTAATTAAAGAAAAAAGTACTACAATTAGACAACACAATTGAGAATGCACAAAGAAATCGTTTCTAATTATTAGCGTATTTATAGTTAAAAAAACTCTCATAAAAAATCTTATTTTAGTTTATATAGATCTTATTATGCGATATAATTTAAAGCAACTCTCACAAATTTTGTTCTAATTATAAAATCTTCAAAAAGACCCACTTTTTATAAAATGTTATTTACATTTAAATTTTCTACAACATAAAAAGTAATTTAACTATTATATTTACACACTAATTTAATATCGGTGTAAAATGGATTGATATTAAAATTTGTTTTTATTTTTGATGTCATTCAAAGACTCCGCCGTTATTAACTTAAGAACTTTGTAAAGTTATGAGTATGCTCTAATATTTTTTTTTTTGTAAAAAAAATTTGCTCTAATGTTTTTATATAAAAAAATATATATAATATTTTTACTCTAACAATCTTAAATTTAAGATTGTTGGAATCACTATATCAATCTCCAAGCCAGAGAGCAAAGAACCTAAAAATATAAACAGTTCTCACCAATGCTCACCAGTTACCAATGAGCTGTGCACTGTAATTAATTACTAACTATGTCAGTATATCTCACTGTTTGGGTACAACATCCATGCAGCGTTGTTTCTTCCCAGCACATTTTGAATTCTAATGACACATTTTTTCATTCGACTATCCACAACTTATGCATTTTGTTGAATCAAAATTAACTGCACAGAATGCACTATTTTTGAAGAATGTAGTACACTGCACCATTGCAACCCGTGCCAAAAGTTTTTTAATATTTCACCACTTACAAAGAATATCAGCATTTACATTTTTCTTTCATATTGCAATCTTCAGCCTGATTCATTATGTGACAATGAGAATCAGTTTTTCCTACAAAAATCATTATGTGGCAATGAACGAAAATGTAGAAACAACTATTTCTTGCTTGTTTCTGCTTTCCACATGGAGTTTATAATTGATTTTGGTCAAATTGAAGCTAATCTAAACATAATACAGTTAGGTTGTGATTACAGAATACTGCAAGAGAGGGTATTCCGAAACGTGATTATATTTTCCGTATCCTTTTTCATAGGGAGAGGACTCTTTTTCAATTGTTAGCTATGTAAATATATGGCGTAATCGAGCTCAATAGCATATAACAAAGCTGAAACTTTCTTCTTTTGGCTATCTCATGTTTTTAACCTTTCTTTTCATACTGCTGAAAGTTGTCATGATAACGCAGAAGCCTCGATATAAAAACAGGAGAAATACTCATCAAATATATCATGAACTCTTTCAAACTGGTGAAAAGAACATCAACCATTCCATCAATTTCTGATTCATATTGCTCGTACACAAAAAATCCCATAAATGCGAACACCAAACCTACACAACAATGCAGATCGAGTAAAAATGAAGGTACACAAACCAACAAAGTTTTAGAACTCATATCAACAATTCCATACCTATGCCTATCAATATTGTCAACAACTTTGACAGGAACATCTTCATAAGGTAAAGAAAAACTGCAATCTGCATCAGTTAAACAAATTAAACATGGAAGACAATGATGCCCAGAATCTCTACACAGTAAAACTTTATTCATGGGTGAACTATTCTTTCTTTGAAGCCAACCTGGCAAACAAGTATGTAAGGCACAAGTAAAAAGGGTGACCCTGGAGACCAATTAGTAATAGAAACTTAGAACCTATTTTTCCAAAAACCAAACAGCAGACCCTCACATCCTCAATAAACAGATAATACTTAGATAAAAAAGTTTGAAGGAAAAACCTGCATAAATTTAATTAGAACAAGAAAAAAGGCATTTTCGCCGTTTTCTTTTCAATTTTGTTTACCTTGAAGAATGCAGACCAGTCTTCCCCATGGGCCAATCTTCTTATTATTTGAAAACCCTTATTCCAGAGACATACTGTAGTTATAACTGAATCTTTCACTACCGCATCAGAGATCTCAAAATAAGACAAGGGTATCCTTTGTATATTAAAACCAAACCTGTTAAAGTTCACACAGTTCGTACTAAGAGAATGATTTATTTTTCCACTGAGATATAAAGGTACAAGTTGTTAAGAGGAAAAATCCCCAAAACAACTTTTAAGTATTCATTAAATGTACACTAAGTAATTCCTGTATTTGGCATCGACTTGTGGTGAGATGAGTAGCTCTTACGCCGATACACCACATTACTCTGAAAATAGTTCATTTAAATAAAGAAGCTGTGGCTAGAACATATCTAGCATGCCAAATCAGAAGGATGAAAACAGAGGGGAGGAGAGATGACCAACTGTAGAAGCATCATTTCAACAAAGCAATTTGTGCTATACATGATTTGATGGCAGAAAGCTTTGTAAATTTTTTAATGATCATGGACTTACAACTTTGATGGCAGAAAACCATGTCCGTAAAAAAGCAACGTGGCAAGCAGCAAAAGTTTTGCAGCAGATGATATAAAAGTTCTTCCAGAAAGGAAAAACCAGTAAAACAACAAAACCAGCACAGCAAAATATGTAAATGATTTCTTCTCGTCTCTCCACAACAAAATGTCAGCCACTGTAAAATTAAAGAAAAAAAATTATCTGGCTTGCCAATGTCACAAAATATCTATGATTCAAGAGTTAACACATGTACTGCCAACTATTTTCTTTAATGATGTATCACTCAAATGTATTATAATTTCTACCAAATTGATTTAAAATGATTTAAATTTAGATCCATATGCACATCAATTTTAGTGGGTTCATGATTCTGACCCAAAAACTCTACAAACCCAGTGCCGGTTAGTATGGATAGAATATTAAAATAAGAAAAATACACTTGGCAGGGAAGGCAAAAATACGGAGTGCAGTAAAAATAGATAGGGATGGAAAAGATTTTTTCCCCTGTCCTCAGCGTACAGTCAAGAGAAAAACATGGGCGAAAAATCAACTTCAACCAACTTTTGTGTTCAATAGGGAGAGGTTAAAATTTGGTACTGAGTGCAACCCACTTCTGCGCTTCTCTGAGAACACTGCCATATTTAACTTGTACCATACAAGTGCAAAGAAAATTTCATTGGAGCCAAGCACACCCTAAAGTAAACAAAATATGAAAACATCTGGGCAAGCCTATGAGCAATGTATTTATGGTTGGTGGTGTTGCCCTTAAACTTATGTCAGGATAAACTTGATCAGATAATTTGCAGGTTAAAAGTTAACTATTCTAACAAGAAGAGCCTCGTATGTGCATGCAATAAGGTATACCTATAAATATGCTCCAAGTCATTCATTTCCACGAAAAGTTGCTTTGACAATAACTAAAGATAACAAACCTTCATTGATTTGATGCATGTAAAACAGTAATGCAAGATAAAATATTAAGTTTTAACCTTTTCCTCCACCCAGCAATTTATCCGCTTTTGACTGTTCAGTGGAACTGAAGCTTCTTGATAAACATGAGTCTTTGGATAAATAAGAGAATGATTCTATTGTTAATGTGACTCCTTCCTGTATTGTCCAATATCAATAAATATAAATGCAAATCTCAATAGTAAGAAATTTCAAGAACATTGCCAAGTAGAATATTTCACTCAGCTTAGAACATAAGGTAACATAGAAAGGAATATCAGTAAGAGTCTAACTTGTATATCTGTATGTGTGAGGGATTGGAGGTCTGAACATTATTGAAAAGGGAACAGCCTTGTTTATTTCAGAATCTTAAGTTTTCCTTTTTGGAGGTTGTTGAAAAGTTACACCTCATATAATTCAGTTATCACTAAGTAACAAGAATACATGAGATTTCACAAGTAAAAATTTAAAAGAAACAAGAACAGTTAAACCTCGAGGGAGACTATTGGTGAGTATCCAAGATGTTTGTGAGCCTCTGTGCAGTTGAAAGTTCGGGTGTATGAAGCTATCTGAAAAAAGTGAACTAATAACGGATAGCTGAAGTATCTGGATCCCAACTTTTCATGTGACCACTTCAAAACTGATAGAATATATTGAGCCAACTTAGCCGGAAGTTTGACATATGGCCTGCAATTCAATCAAGGATTTTTCTGACTTGGTCCATAAGAGGTCATAAATCAGCAACAAAGAAAAAACACAAATAGCCTTTTTAGTTGCCTCCAGCAATAAATGAAATAGCAAACCAAAGAGAAAATATCAAAGACGGAGCTAATTTGTTATGATATCTCCTAAATTGGCAGGAAAAGGTTATTTTAATATAGCTCGTGGTAGAAGATATTAGCAGAGAAAATAATATTATAAGCTTTTTTCCTCTTCTAAAACTCCCGGATACTATATCATACCATCAAGTCTAACATACACAACTAAACACCAGTGACATCAGAGACAATACTATGTATGCCATTCATATATCAAAACAGGCTGCACATTTTTACCTTTGATATCCAAGACCTTCTAACAAAAGCGAAAGAAATTCCCAGAATTGTATTGGCTCATCATTCGTGATGAAAAAGGCCTGCATGAAAAGAAATATACTTTGGTATGCATGAATATCAAAAACAGCACAACTAGTGAGTTAATTTTCCATATATACAAACCTTTCCTGCCACAGAAACTGTTTGGAAATTTAGGGCTTCTTCAGCACAGATGTGGGCATGGGTAACATTTTCAGAAAAGGTGAAATCTGAAAGATTATCACCAGTCCCTATAATAAACTGAAATGAGAAATTGTTACTCTAAAATAAGACTTTACCCCACTAGATGAGATCAAAATACATAAATCACATGATATATGAAACTGTCAACAAAAGTTTTATCCCACAAGGTGAGATCAGCTACATAAATCACAATTCAACAAGGTTAAAGATCAAACTATTAGGAGTTGGAAATTTTCCTTATGTGCGGTTACCCCTAGCCCGTCACATTAGCATCCTCTTTGGGGGGCTTCGTTAATTGCAATCTCAAGGGTGTTATTTTAGTCTCACACCAATTAGAGATATAACTTAAACAAGCTTTGAAGTTTGGGCAGTCATCATCTTACAAGTGTTTTTTGTAGAATTGACTTTGACCATAAGTTCAAATTCTACGAATAGGAAATTTTGAACTTAGCTTCACATGGAGCACGAAAGAATTTATAGCATATCCAACAATCAAAACTCATAAAGGACCCAAAATTGTGGATTTAAGTGACTGTATCAAGTATGATAGTCAGTATGAAATTAGCTTCGTCATCATCATCATATCCATATGATAGAGAGAGATAGAGAGAGAAAAAAAGTATTGTTGTATTGATTACTGTACAAATAACACAACTCTAAATTAATTACAACCAGATTATGAGAATGGTAAACGTTTACTTTTTGTAAAGCTTGCATTAGCATTTAGAAAACAACCCAGCCCCCCGTTTTTTGACAAAAAAGAACACTACGAAGTAAAAAAAAAAAAAAAGGTAAAAAGAAAGCTACCTTTGTAAAACCATATCTTGCTGACTTGAGAAAATATGGTACAAATTCTGTGTCACCAGGTCCAAAAACATTACTAGGGCGAAGAGAGCACGTCAATAGGCCATCAATGTCATTGACACTCAGGATCAAAGATTCCGCTTGAGCCTTAAGGTCACTCAACATATCGTCAGTCTGCAATTCACACCCTCCCATTAAAATGCTTAATCATTCGCAAATGAAAAACATGTAATCCAGCTATTAAAGGGGAAAAACAAAAAAGCTCTTCCAAACTTGACAAAAGTAGAACCATACTTTCCACGGATAGGCCAACGACTCATCTCCATTACGAATATCATGCAAACCATCAAATACTACATCCGCGGAACTGTTATATATTAGGCGTTTCACTCTACATTCTCGACAAGCACTAATTACATTCTTTGCTCCTGAATAATCGAACATCAAATCGCATAAGAAAAAACATCTAATCTTCTGCAATTAAGAAAGCAAATGGAGGAGTACCTTGAACTATTAGCCTGTAACAAGTATAGAAGTCATTAACATCAACTCCAGCAACATCCATAAAAAACACAACAGAAGAACCTTCTAGAACTGCAGAAAGCGCATTTCAAGGCTGGTATCAGTTTCCTCAATTGAAAGGAATTGAAAGAAAACGAGGTGGATTCAAGTGTGATGCACAAGCACGTGACGTAACAGAAAGGATTGAGGACCTTTGACAACGTTGCATTTATCGGCAAGGTCGATGTGGAAGTAAGAAGCGCGTGCGGAAGAGAGAGCTTGCGCGAGGACGGACTCGGAGTTAAGGAGCTGGAGAGACTGAGCGGAATCGGCGATTCGGACGATCCAGTTACCGAGTTTCAACAATCTGAGAACCAATGATCTTCCGAGGAATCCTCTGCCACCTACAACCACGCACTTCTTAGGGTTCAAATGTGCGAACCGATCGTCCACCGTCATTGCTGCCACAGCGAACCGATGAACGCTAATGTTGTATTATACGTATGTATGGAATTGAATTGAATTATTCATGTGCAAGGTTGTTAATGTGATGTGAGTGCAGAAGGAGAGAGAGAGAGAGTTAGTTGCTAAATTAACCTGTTGTGAGTCTTGTTCTGCGTTTCCTTTGGCGCGGAAACTGTTTCTGTGTATTGCAAAGCAAATCGCACTGAGAGTGGGTGGGGACCCTCTTAGAATCTTTTCGACAAGGGAAGGGCGAGGGGTAATAATCTGATCATGACGCTTATTAACTCTGATGTGATGCTAATGCCACACAACAACCCTACTAACCACCATTACATTTGTTTCTATTATTATTATTATTATTATTATTATTATTATTATTATTATTATTATTATTATATATTATTATTATTATTATTATTATTATTATTATATATTATTATTATTATTATTATTATTGTTATTATTATTATATTGTTGCTGCTAAAATTATCATACCACATTACATAACGTCAGTCAGTGTTAGCATGCGGGGGCTAGTGCTTGCATAATTTATGTACTTTTCTGAGTCCTGAAACAAAAGACGTAAATGTTACGACACCCATCCAACTGTATCAAATTGGAAGTGGTTAACCAAATAATGATCCTCTGTTGGTATGAGTAGGTGTATTGTTTTTCTGGGCACAGAGGAATAGCGCATAAAGTAATTCTGTCATATTCGAGAAGGATGATGATGTTGTTGTCTGTTTCTTTGAAGAGTGGCGATTAATGCACAAGCGATTGCAGATTCGGGTTTTGGGTGAATCCATCCATCAACTTATAAGTGTGAGAGTAACAACCCACCATACTCCACAGGTCTCAGTCAAAATGTTACGCACGACTTTCTAAAGTGACTACTACTGCCGATGACCACTACAAGACCGATATACAATCTTCAACAACAGGTCACGCGTATAAACAGAATACTTGAAATCAAACCCATGCTTGAAAACATTATTGTGTTTGTGATGCGTGCATCCTCTGTCCTTCGGTTTGAAGTCAAACGATATCAATTGCAAATATTACGCATTAATAGCCGAGAAGTCTGTTTATAATATAAATTATCATAGTAGAGAAATTAACCGCTTACGCTAGCATTTCGTGCCTTTGCTGTAAGAGAAATACAAATCAATGCCATTTGTCGTCTGCCTAATTACTGCTAAAACCTGCTCTTATTCGTACAAACTAGACTTTGAAATATTGAAAATCGTCTTGTCACCATGAAATGAATGGCTCAGAATGGTGAAATACCACTTTCTCAAACATTCTCAACATATGCACATGCTGACACAAGGGCGTGTCTTAGTGATGAGCTTCTTTCATGCATCATCATGATTTTGACTCCCATCATGCCAACAAAACTGAAATGTAATTTACATTTCAAATGAAGCCGAAGAAAATTTTAAAAATTATATTACGATATACCAAGTAAATATTATTCCATTGATGGATTCATGAACCTAATCTATACAGAATAAGTATCTTTAGAATTTTAAATTTTAATTAAGAAAATCTAAAATTTATCCTTTGCTTGCCGAATAACACCCAGGGCTTCTGCATCATCTGCCGTGGCTGCAATATTTAGTTTTTGCCGGATTTCCGTGCTCCATGTGCGAAGGAATGGATTGCAAGCCTTTTCCATCTTAAGCGTAGTTGGAATCTAAGAAAAAAGTAATAATTAGGTAAAAGAAAAACTTAAGATTCAAATCAAATAGACCAAGAACTAACAAGGGTATGTTAGCTTTTAACAACTAACAACGGCAATCAAAGTTATGACATGTTAGTAAGGAAGATCCACCGCAGAGAGGGCACTTCAAAGTTGAAACCATCCATCTTAGAAGCTCAGTTATGGAAATTACCGTGGGCAAGCCCTTATTTCTAATGTGAGCTACATGGGCAGCATAGGATTGAAGTTCCTTGTTTTCTGGTTCTATGGACAGGGCAAACTTTGAATTACTCTGTCAAATTTGGGAAGCCAAAGTCAAGGTCACAGCAATTAGACTTGGAAATGAAGCAGGGAACATAACGAAAGTAGAAACAACTAACCAATGTATATTCATGACCGCAGTAAATACTTGTTTCATCCGGCAACGACATTATTCTTTTAAGAGAAGATAACATCTGTGACATTGAAAAAAAATTTAATAATTAAAGATAAAAAAACATTACAAGCTAACAAAGCATCGGACTTATACAAATTATACATCTGTAATAACATCTAGAAATCAAAATCCAACATTCAACTTACACAAAAATATCATGACTCAATATAAGCATAAGAAGGATGAAATAAAAGATTTATCCTCAGGTAACTGACACTATACAGATGCAACTCAAATCAACCTGTTCAGGGGTTCCTTCAGAGATCTCTCCACATGATAAGCTGAACAAGGTGTCTCCAGTAAAAATTGCTGCCGATCCTGGAAAGTAGAAGCTTACATGACCTGCTTACAGCACAAACAGATAACAGATTGAAAAGGTGAGGGTTAGCAGGTTGAAGTAAAGAAAATCATATAAAAGAAATTAGCAGCACCTGGAGCATATTAATTGCATAGCCAAACACTAGAGTACTACCCAAAGCAATAACCCATGAAAAGGTTTACAGAAAAGCCCTACACTATAAACAAAATAAATCCTGAAGTCTAGCTATGGGAAAGGAAGTCAAAGACTAGAATTCTGTGAGGGCCAGATAATATCATGCTAAACCAAGAAGAACATGCATGCCTTCAAGTAAAAAACATGAGTTTAATCAATATAACAACAAAGAATCTAATAGAGTTTAGATTCCCAAGTAATTGAGAATTGTTGAGAAGAATAAAAGAGTAACAAGTAGATCTAAGCCATTTTTTTCAAAAATCAACTTAAAACATATCTAGTAGAAGACAAACTAAGACGATTTATTCTGCAAATAGACCATGAATATGACCTTCAGTGTGACCAGGTGTAGCTAATATATGCACCTCATGAGCTGCAAACATCCAGTTATCTCCATCACTCAAATAAATATCAATACCAGGAATTCTTTCCTTGTCTATTTCTGAGCCAATTACCTGTAAGATGAGGAATTTTTAGAAATAAATCTCCTCACATTTGCTGATAACACATTTATAATACTAATTAGAAGTATAATAAACTTTTACTCAAGATAAAAGACGTACCTTTGCCCCGTATCTTTCTTTCAACTCTGTATTTCCACTAGTGATATCGTGATGGTGGTGGGTGTTCAGTATGTAAGTCAAATTTAGATTTTTCTTACTCAAAGCATCTATAATAGGCGCAGCTTCAGAAGGATCAACAACACCAACTGTCCCCGTATCCACATCATGTAAAAGATATGCATAACTGTCCCTAAGGCATGGAACCTAAAATTATTGAAAAATGAGACGATTAGCACAACATACTAAGATTTCAGCACATCGCACTAGAACTTTTCAGCATGAGTGACTGAATATTAATCTGATCGCATCATTAAAAAGGAGGGAGAGATTTACTCACCAATTCAATCTGCAGTGAGGAAGATAGATTCACTACACTGCAAAATTGATCCACTCTCAACGACCGACTAGCTCCACGCAAAGTTTTTAATGGTATAGAAAACAATCGCATAAATCCATATAAAAGACCTTTCCTCAAGCAAAGTTGTCTCGCATCCGGCCACACGCAAAACCCACTTCTTTCCTATAAGACAGAGATAAATCAACACATATTACCAAATAATGATCATCATCATCATAATAATAATAATAATAACACGAGCACATCAACACACATAAAGCTACACACAAATGCAAAAATAAAACCACCACCGAAACACGTATACAAAAACTCACAATGCCAGTGCGAGCAACACTAGTGCCAGACTAGATTATAAGAATTTCCCCCAGAAAACTCCCAACCACAAACAGAAAACAGGAATTACCTCGAAATAAAACTACTGTCAAACATTTTCGAAATCAGAAAGCAAAATCAGTTGCAATCAATTGCTTCCAACCAATACAGAAATCCTTGTGAGAGATCTACACTCAAAACATCTGGCATACAAGAAAATTCATGAAATCAAATAACGAAGACGGAGACTCGCACAAACAGTCAAACAAAAAACAATAAGAGAAACGCGTATTCGATGTCTGGCAGTAAGATCTCGGATTGAAAAAGAGAAAATAACACAAAATTGCAAGGAAGAGAAAGATCAGTTAAAACAATAATAATCATAAATAATAATAATAATAATAATAATAATAATAATAATAATAATAATAATAAATACCTTAGTTTCACTCATCGAATGTGATGCGGAAAAGTGGAGTTAAACGAGGAGAGAGAAGAAAGTGAATTGTTAGAAAAGATAGAAAGAAAGAGTTTGCATCAGGAATCCATTACTGTGAACGAAGAAGAATCTGTGATTGAATAATTGTATTGTTTATGTGTGTGTGTGAGAGAGAGAGAGAAACCCTAGAAGAAACGGAAGAGAGTGAGAAAAGGGAATCGATGATAGAGCATTGATCTGATCGATGAAGAAGAGGTGAAATGTATCTGAATGAATGAAACGGAATGGAATGAAAAGAGAAAGAAAGGAATGAAAAGAGAAGGCAGTTGCATTTATTTTACGTTGACACAAACACTCTTCTTTCGCTACTGTTTTCTTGAAAACGATTTTGCCTTTTCCCCCTCCTACCACCACCTTTTACTCCTTTCTCTACCTCCATCTCCTACCAACCTTCCTACTATTTTTTTCAACCTTTAATTATTAATTTATGTTCTCCATAAAGTTCTCCAATTAGTAAATTTCAATAATATAATAATATAGCATATGGTTAAATTCTAGACCTCAAAAATCATAAAATTTTAAATATGTTTTGTAACGCGTTTTCTCTTTAGAATAAACACTGTCAGGTTTTAATGAGTTTAATTATTTTTAATTTAGAAAAATAAAATAAAAAACGCTAATGAAGGATTCTAGAAGGTTATCATGGGATTTTTCAAAGAGTTAAATTAAATATATTAGTCTTATTTAGATGCGAAATTAAAATTTTTTGTTGTTTCAGTTTTGAAACATTACTCTCTTTAATATTTGAGTCGAAAAATATTAAATAGGATAAATAATTTAAATGATATTTTACAATATTATGTAACACAAAATTTAATGAAAATGATTATATTTATCAATTTTAAAGTTTGAGGATTAAAATTTAAAATAATGACGAATTTTGATTTTATCTTTGTTGAAAGTCCCACGTCGATTAAGTGTGTGTTTAGTTTTAGTTGAAGTGATATAGGATTATAATTGATTTTCTCGCGTGAAATCGGTACATGTTTGGTTTCCACAATCAATTAAAGAGTACAAAATTTACGTTGAATAAGAAACAACTAATTCTTGCTTCTGCGTTAGAGAATTGATTTACACCAAACCAAACACACTCTAAATATAAAACAATCTCATAATACATAAGTGAAAGGTGAGATAAAAATCTTATTTTATAATTCGATTTTGTAAAGTTAAATTAAGATTAAAGTCCACCTTTTAACAATCTTAAAATTTACAGACTAAAAATATATTTAACTATTTTAAATATAAATTGAATTAATACAAGTAATTTTCTTTCCGATGTTTTAACGGAAAATAAGAATTTGAGTGTATTCACAAAATGAATTAATTTAAATTGAAACAAACAGCATCTCACCTTCTTTTTCACTCGTCTTTTGGATCAAAGGGACCCATTTTCCCTTTTCCCAGACTTGATGGTTGTTTAATTTCCAACGGACAAGTTAAAGATTCAAAGTTTTCGAAAATGGTATATCATGTGAAACCCCAAAACATTGGATTAACCATCATAATAATAACTCTTTTCACCAATCAACACTATTATCATCTCTAAAACTTTCCAAACACAATCAAGGTAATTGTTACTATTGGGACCAAAAAACTATACCACCATTCTTGTTTTGAATTCTTTAAAACGATAACCTTCCGGATAATGATATTTTAACTTATTTTTTTTAATTTACTACTTCAATTACCACTAAATCATCTATTTTAATTATTATTAATGATTTAATAGTGATTAAAATAGTAAATTAAAAATAGATAAAAAAATGAATTAAAGTGTCATTGTCTTAACCTTCCTCCACAATGTTCAATTATTTATAAAAATCCTCTTCTTCTCTCATAAAATTAAGAAATGGAGAATTTTAATTTTGTTCTTCCTTCTTTTCACTTTGTGTATTTATTTCATCAACATTTATGGTATTAGTTCATACTAACTCCTTTATGAAAACAAATAACTATCAACCCTATTAAGTATTCGTCTGTTACATGTCATTATTTTATTAAAGTCCTTGAAGACTTTAGTGCTTTAGTGTTGAGGTGTCTTTATGAATATCTAACTTATATTTACTACAACTTATTTATATTGTAGACAATAATTTCATAAGTTTACTTCAAACTTTAATTACATCACAAATCTAAAATGTGTAGTTAAATTTTTTTATACCATTTCACGTCATGTTTGACATTTTTAGTGGGATAATAAATAACTTAGTAGTATTGAATGAGGAATATATGAGTGGTTTAGAGTGTTAATGGACTTGCTAATTGAAATTTAGCAAAAGAAACCAAATCAAATAATTTAAATCGCATATTGGAATCATTTAAAAGTATTTCAAACTAATTGTTAATAATTTAATTTAATTCTGTCAAAACACGATATGATGACATATTTAAAGTTTAATTTTCAGTTGTGAAATTTTTCAGTTCAATTAAAGCATTTATTTATCTGTACAAATGTTATTAAATAAACTTCCAACCAAAAACTAAATTTTCTAAAGATATGCGAATGGATTAAAGATTAAGAGAATGGTAAAAATATGAGTAACAAAAAATTAATTAATATTTTCTTGAAATTTTAAAACAACAGTTAAATAAAAATAGAAAATCTTTCTAAATTCCACATTTAAAAACCCAAAAAAGTAGATATTTACTATCAATTAATCCTAGTAGTATTAAAGACTTCATTGACTAAATCACATTCAAATTATGAATATAAACAATGTTAGCCATCGAAATAAAAAATCAAATTCATTGGTCATAACATTAAAGGTTGAAATTGTTGATAGTTACTAAATTTCAAGTCTATTTCTATCATTCAAGAATTTTGAATGTTTCTTTTAATCTTTTATGATTTTAGAATTTCAATATACATTCTGTGTAAAATTTTCAGTTCCCCGGTTAAGTATACGAGATAGAAATATATAAAAGAAATTGTAAATGTATAAATCAACAAATTGAAAAGAGTACTGAAATTTGTAAATTAATAATTAAGTATCATTTACTTTAATTTTCTATATCTTAAATATTTATTAATTTGCATATATAACGCTTAAATAGTAAATGTTTTGAAATAGAGAAGTGAGTGATATCATAATTTTGCATTAAAACAACCAACAATCATAATTTCAGAGATTGAATAAAAGTCTCATCAAATGGGAATAAACAATTCATATTTCCTTTGTTTTTTTCTTTTCCTCTTTGAATTCCATCCTAAGAAGGTTTATAAAAAATGTAATTAAAGATCAATAAAAAAACATGTTAAAATAAAAGAATCAAATAAACTCATTTTTAGTATATATACTTATCTTGTTCTAAAAAAAAGGCCTATTTAAAATTTCCCACAAAATATTTCACTAGAACCATTTCCACTAAACAAAGTAGTAGAGCATTCCTATTATTCTATTTTTTTAATATAACCTTTCTTCAATAAAATCGGCAAATAAATAGAAAAAAAAAATGCTTACCGGTGTTTGTAAGATTATTTTTGAATCAAAATTAATTTAGTTATCTTAATGATTAAATTTAAAAGCATATTAGTAATAAAATTTGTTGTGAAAATTTTTTATTCATGAAAAAGATATAGAGTTGTTTTCGTAAAATCACTTTTAAATTTAAAATAATTTCTCAGCATAAAATTACATAAATAAAAATTTATAAAAAAAATCAAATTAATTAATATATCTAAATCTCAAAAGGATCACGAGTAAAAGAAAATCGACTTGCTCTTTACAAGTCCATTTTGAAGTATAGAACATCTTTTTAAAAGACATCTAATTGAATGAAAGAAAAAGAAAATTTAAACTATCTTAAATCTCAATTTTTTTTAAACAATGTAAAACTATTAAATTTATACCGATAATAATAAGAAAAATTATTTTCCAAGTCTTGAATTTTAAAATAAATTCCCAAACCTCCCACATCCTTAAAATAATATACTTCCTACACAAGTGTTAATTATTAATATTTTATTAAAAAAATAGTTGAACACAGAATTTCCATTCTAAATCCACACAAAAAAAATTCTTATAACTCAAATAATTAATGAAAGAAATTAAACCCACAGTCCTCCCAGGTTTATTTCCACTTTACCACTAAACAACCAATAACTTTCTGCCTAATATATGATATAAAGAGTGCAAGAATAGATCAAAAACAATATCAATTTTTTTTTTTTCCTTTTGGGTTACAGATAGAAAAAGTTCAAATTCCATGGTTCAGAACAGTAGCAGCTGACCAGCTGTTTCCTAATAATAATACAAAAGAAATGAGGTTAACATAATGACTGCCACCCATTTTTTCAGATGTTACAGTTCAGTACAGCTCGGTATGGTCGGTGCAGTTGCAGCTTTGGTCCTACAATTCACAGCACTCTCTAAAAACTTCAAACTTCCATTTTATTGCTGCAATCACACACCTCCCACCTACCCACACTACACTTTTCAAAGTTCATCCTGAAACAGTCAAAGTTCAAGGAAATGCTTATTTACTAAGGCTACTGAAAATGAAAACTCACCCTTTCCACAAAATATTGAAAGAAAACCAAATTTGACACAATGGAAACATCTTACAATCTCAGGAGCCAAAGTTCACACAACACATTAGCATTAAATAACAGAGAATTTTAGGCTTACATGGTAATCATACATATCGTGGGGATCCGGCTGCAAAACAAAGTTTTCACATCAGACTTTGTAGAAATCCATTTGAATTAGAGACCAAACAATGTTACATGTATTGGCCAGGAAATTAAAGAGAAGAAAGCAAGAAAACTCTTGTTCCAATGTTTTCCATTCTATTTTCAAGCATGAAGCTTTCATAGATCCTCTTTCTTAAATGTCTTCTAACTATTTATTCACCATTCTCTTTTTCCCAACCGGCCTAAGTGTACATGTTTTGAATGAAAGGGTTTCCAAAGCATAATGTTGAATTTTCCCTCTTCAACACAGATAAGGAAAGAAGGACAACAAGAAGCTCTCTACAGGCATGTTTGGTTAAATTTATTCCATAGACATTTCCACAAGAGAAAAAGAAAATTAAATAAGTATTCTCATAAAGGAGAACAAAAACATTACCCTTCGACGCCGCCTCTTGTTTCCATATTTATGATCCCTCTCCTTCCTCCTTCTTTCACCCTCTTCTCGTGCTCTCTGTGCCTCCTACACAATCATAACATCAAATGGTATTGATACTGTACAAAGCAACATGACAAATACGATAATCACACATTAAAATTACTGCTCAAGCATTTAGGTTTTGAATGGTCACCTCTTCTTCCCGAGCCCTTCTTTCTTTTTCTGCTTCTTCAAAAGCTTCTTTTTCAGCCTGAGATTTCACACAAGAATGAGAATGCAGATATTAAGTTTTCTATCTGCTACAAACTAAATAACAGATACGAAGTCTAGAAGTAAAAGCTCACCTCTCTATTGTTAGCCATAAATTCATCCACAACCTGCTTTGCATACTGCGGATCATCACAAATTAAGATGTTGTCGTAAACTGAACCTGCCTTCACCTGAAATTTCAAAACTTAATATTGCCACACTTCAAATATTCAATAACAGATAATTTCAAGTATTGGTAAACTTCTGGAAATTACAACTCAGGTTGTTTGGGTAAACAATTTAACCAAGCACTTGTCCAATAATTTCTTATTGAATGGGAGCTTATTCAAAAGTTTATGAAGCTTACTGTAATAAGCTTAAAAGATCTAAATAAAGGGCATGAGCCACTTTCATAAATTAAAATAAGCATTTCTAAATGCTCCTTCAATCAATAGAGAAAGAACAAAAGGTATACACACACACCTGCCACACTTCAATGCCCACATACTTAATTGGCTTGAGAACATAAAGATCAGGATCATCCTCAAATTCTGTAGGAAACAATAAGGTAAAGCAAAATCAGAAGTAAGATCAAGTAACTACACCAATTGGCACACATAAGTTTATATAGAAGATTTCACAACAAATTTGCTAAACATTCATGCAGAGGCTTATAAGCTTAAATGAATGCAAGGCTGAAGATATTACTACAATCGTTGATATGTCAGTTGCTACCTAGTGAAACTATCAGAATACCATTTCAAAATTTTCTTGTCTAATCAAATTTTTCCTTAGTCAACAAGAAATGAGCAAAAAGTATAAGCTAGTTATTTTGTTTGTCTTTACCAGCAAATTAATGCATTGACTCTTCCTTCTTGATTCTAAAAACAGAAATCACCAGAATATAAATAAATCTACCTGGGTTATCAATCCATGGAATCTTCCACTTTCCTTTGTAGTTGGGATTCTTGATTTTCTGCAGTTCAAAATTTTCAATAATTAGAAAACCTAAAAGAGCAATGACTTCAACTTTAAATGTGTGGCATTAAAAACCTTGCGTTTCCATGGTCCTTTGTATGCTGGATTAGGAATCTTTTTGGGCTTCCATAGTCCATCATCATCATCATCCCAGTCAGCAGGCTACTCAAACAAAGAATAACAAAAGAGAAGAAGGAAAAGAACATTCATAACTCCATGCTAAATTAAGTCTTCTGTCAATAATTAAAAAATATGAAGTAAACAAATCAACCTTCTTGGCTTTTGGATCAGGAATTTCAGCTGGAATTGAATCATATCCCTGCAATATATATATATATATATATAAAAAAGGAATGAAGCACATGAAAATGTAACTAAAAATCCATCCGACAGTATGCAATGCCGAAAACTTTTAGCAGAGGTTGGCTATAAAATTTTCATTGGAAAATAATTATCAAGCTTATGTTTCATCATTATTATAATCTACCACTTCAAATAAATAATCAAATACTTGTATCAGCAAAAGTATGATACCGTTTATGATGCTTGATGAGACTTAAAAGAGTAATTAATAAATAAAGCAATTGTTTTTTTTTTGTTGTCGACAATGGAAGCCTCTTCAATTCAAAATAAACAGAATTTTGCTAATAGCCCAACCAGTTGTAGTAGACAGTGTTCTAAACTGCACAGTGGTACCGCACAGACCATGAAAGCTGGTTGCAAAGTAATTGACCAAGCGCAACCCAAAAAAATGATAGCAGATACTATCTATTGTTCATGTGGACATTAAACTGAGTGAAATGGAAAATTCCTAGCACTAGAGAAATTCCGAAAGGTGATTGTGAAGGTTTTTCATGTAAATGCAAATGCTACATACATGCAAAGGGGAAGGTGTTTGGCAAACTTGATGAAGAATTTCAAGTTACCAGAAGAGGATTATGGTGAAGAGGGGGGCAAATAGTACCTCTGGTTTGACATCATTAGGATCCTCAATGTACTCTCTATCATCCCAGTCTGCTGGCTGCAATAGTGAAAATAAAAAGTTTCAGATGAAAGCAAATTGATATATAAAGATGTAAAATATACCAAAAGAACCAAAATATGTCCTCTCTCAATTAAAGAACCCCATAGAATAATTGTTTAAGTGGTTTTTTGATGGATGACCATTGAAACCCCCAGAAAGCATTAATAATAACAATGCAGCTCATATACTTAGATAGGTAATTACAAATATTCTTAATTCAAAAAATTAAAGTCTCATAGTTGTACCTTTTTTGCTTTGACATCCTTGATTTTCCTCGGAGGAAGGATGTCCCAATCTGCGTACATGCTTCCTGAATCTCTTTCCCGGTTATCAACAAGGATACTATAAGAGGCATCAGGCCTTAGAATAAATGTATAAAAATGAGTCAATTTATCCGTTTCACATTGCAGTTCCTTTCTAATAGGGTAATTCTGCCCCTGGTATGATAGTATAAGATGGAGCTTCTTAGTCTGTGTACCACATATATCGGGTCCAAACATCAAACTGCATCAAGCAAGACCAATCAGTTCACTCTACTCATCAGCAAAGAGACAGACTAATTAGAACACTGAAGCGTATGTTTCTACAACATCAAACAACAAATTTTAAATGTATAAAAGAAATAGCAAACAAATTCGGGAGTAAGCTGTTTGGATAAATTCCTCAACAAGCTCTTACTAGAGAAGAAACTAAGAAAGTAAAATGAAATAAGTTTCTCTGGAAAGTTAAAATTAACTTACACACTTGATAATTTCTAGAAGTTGTCTCATTTAGTTATTCGACAAGTTATTTTTAGCTTTATAACAGAAAATTATGTCAAATTTTTTCTTATTATTTTTCTTCTACCAAAATTTTATTCAAAACCTAATCTATATAAGTAAACTTAAAAAATACATTCACGTATACTCTTTCTAGCACATTTTCTTAAATTTTATTAAAATTCACAAAACAATATGGGTCCCACCCTCTATCTAACAAATGAAGTCTCAACCATAATTTCACGTGTCTAAATATAGATATTAGCCAAACATTGAAAGCGCGATGTTAACATTTCTTGATACAGTATACTCCATGTATATAGAAGTTCATCTTCCATTCGTAACCAAGTTAGCAAGCACACACATACTTTAAAACATAACATGAGAAGTTGACAGACGGACCTGTAAGGGGTATCACCACCAAACTTCTTCTGATTGACATAACCAGAGTGAAGTTTGATGTAACCGCCACCGCATTCAATGTCCTGCTCAAACCTAATTGAATACTGCACTACAAGGGTTCTGTCCTTGTTGCTAAACTCGGGTATCTTTGCAGATATGGCAAAATGCTTGGCATCGTTATGTGTCTGAAGACCTGCAAAAAAGAAAAAAGTTTCACCATCACCACCACCACCACCACCACCTCCATCATCATCATCACCATCATAATAATAATTGTGATCAACAACACAATTAATTATGGATAAATAAATTTCAATTTTTTTCTTCATATCAGAAGTCAAGATCGTCCTGATAGGTGAGTAGTATGCAAAATAGTTTATTATTCTAACCAATGTGGGACATGTAAGATTAATGAATTGAAGATTGAATACCTTTGTCATCAGGATCTCCAGACCATTTCCCTGCTGTGTGCTTGAAGGTACCTGCTTTTCCCTCACTCCTTTTCCAGTCCGATAAAACCCAACGGCTCTTCCATCCATCTGAAGCAATCAATCAACAAAATCAATAATCTCCGAAAACAGTGGAATCTGTGGTGAAGTGGAAGATGAAGATTATTATGATTACCTTCGAATCTCTCTTCGAAGAAGATCTCAGCGAGCGCAGAGTGAAGAATCAGAAGGAAAAGGAAGAGCTTGAAGAACTGGGTAGTGTTGCCATTGGCCATCTCATTCCTCACTGCAATGGCAACAAAAGTTGCTTCAGATTTCAGCTCAGAGTGTGTTCTTGAGTTGAATGAGTTGCCACAAACGAATTTAAAACTACTACGGTGCAGGAATGGTACTTTCTAGAACACTTTCCTTCAAAGTTATTTATTGCAACACCAAACTATTTATCTATATCTTCTTAGTCCGAATATTAATCATTTTCACACAAAGTATTGTCTACATGTCATTTTCTCTAAAGTTTATGAGAATCAAACAAAAACAAATTATAATAAGATTTTGAAAAGCTAAAAAATAGTAATGCTTAAATTATAATTTAGGCGTCAGAAGTACTTTTATTTGACTTTAATATATTACTTATAATTAAGATTATTTATTGAACTAAAACAACTTGTGTTAATTAATTGGTTGTGACAGTTATCTTTTGTATTGCTGTTAATGTCTGCTAGAACATCTCTCTACCTGCGATAGTTGTTTAAATATATATTTTTTAATTATCTTTTTTGTTCAAATATTTTGAGATACAGTTGAAAATGTTATTGGTTAAAAAATAGAAAACTTTCGAATAGAGTTGAATTCTTAAACTTGACTAACAAAGAAATTTTACTTTTCTTGAGGAATCTCTCACATTAAGTTCTACAAAGACATTGCTTTTCTTTGAGAAAAGAAAAGTTGCAACCACAGTTACTACTCAGTTTGGTTCAGTGGAAAGAGGGCTGCAGAAAAATATTGGTTAAATGAAGATCAGTTACGTTGCTTTTACTAATTCAGAGGTATCTCTATAATTAATTATGTTACTTCAATGATGAAACGAGTTATAATGATGATTACTTGAGCTATGATATGTTAATAAAGTTTTGACAAATTTTCCTATTTAGGTAAAAAAAAAGTATTATTTTATTGTAGAACTTAATTTCTTGTAATTCATTTATAAATTAATACTTTTTTACTTAAAGAAAACAATAATTCTGACTGGATCAATCTTATTTGGCAATACGGTAAATAAATAAACTATCCATCTTCATTGGATAATTGGATAATAGGCATACCATGCAAACATTATAACTTTTTTCTATTTATTATTTTAAATATTAATTAAATAACTTGTTATAAAAAAATCGTAACAATAAAATATGATATTATTAAGTATTTAATTTAATTTAAAGTTTACAAATTTATTTATATTAAATAGCAAAATAGAAAGAAACTATCATTATATAAATATAAAATAATCATTGAATAAATATTAAATAATTATATAAAAGAGGAAAATTAATATTAAATACGTGTCTTAGAAAAAAAGAAAAGTTAGCATAAATTTTTCAATTTTTCATTTTCAATTTAAAAAATTGAATAGTACTCATATTCATACATATTTTTCATATAGTCAACGAAGATTTTTTTTTTTTATAAATCCAGATGAGTTTGATATAGAAACAACGTCCATTGTGATCCTCAAATGATATTATACTTTAGTTAAATTTAGAATATTGGAGTTATATGTTTTCTTCTTCTACTTTTCATTTTGGTACATAGCAGTTATTTGAAGGGAATCATCATAACCATGCAAAGATAATTTCTGCTTATCCACTGTTTCAATTTCTGTACTTTCATATGAGCATTAACTTAGTAAAAGAAAAAGAAAATCCTCACAAAACACAATGGCTACTTCCCCACATAAACAATTACATCCCAGATCACATGCAGGATCTATGTACAAAAAAATGAGTGAAAGGAGAGAAATTTTGTTGAATAAGTTCTGGTGACTAAATATCATAAACAATGCATCCTTAAGCTAAGCTATGTACCTATTCATCACTTTTTGGCTTTGATCTCTGATGTTTGGATTCCAGGGGATGATGATTGTGATCCACCAGTGAGTGCAGCTGCTGCAGATTCAACATGTGTAAGAAGATATTCATATATCTTCTTCCTCAACCTGTCAATTGTCTCTGCTGGTATCTGCCATGATTCTCCTTCGTTCTTGCTTGATCCTATCTCATCAAGCCAATCATTCACACTCTTTAGCTGAGTGAGCATTCCTGCTATTTGGCCATTATTTGACAAGCTAGCAGTGTCTCCATCAGAGTCCAAGAATCTCTCAACGAACACCAGAAACCAATCTCTTGACTTCACTTGCAGCATGTCAATTAAATCAACCACTTCATCAAAGCCATCTCCTTTAACCCAATCCCGTGGTGATTGGACTAGTTGTTTCTGTCCATTTGACAATGCATCACCTGCTTTGCGAGGAGTTCCTTGCAGGGCGTGTTTGGAACTAGGCGCGCGGTTTTTTCCATGAGATTTTGATGAAGCATCTTCACTTGAAGTTTCTATGATCAGCATTGGTTTGCTTCCCATGATATTCTTTTGGTTTTGAGAATTGGTTGAAGCTTGAAGCCTGGATGATAGAGGTTCTCGGTTGTAAACAGAAAATGGTGATAGATTGGTGGATAAAGCAGCCTGGACCCAATAATTCGCAAGCTTTTGTCTGTCTGATTTGAGTTTTTGTTCTTCTTCTGATATGATTCTTTCATTTTCTGCAGAAGAATCATCTGGGGTGGATTTGGATAGAGAGTTAGCAATCATTCTTGCACTATTTAGGCTAGCGTGAAGAGTTAAGAACTGCTCTATTGTACGCTGCTGGTTTTGTTCCTTTGCAGAATTACTTAGCTCTGCATATACACTGCCAGAAACATAGCATTAATGTCAGAAAAATCTGGTATGCTGCATTGCAGAAGGGTGAGATAGAAGAATGGCTGTGTTTGAAGATGGATGGTAAACATCTATGGTTAAATTAAACCCCACTTTGAGTGTAAAACTCATTAACTAGATTTTACCTGAAAGGATTATATTACAACAATTATAGCAGGCATGTGAAATGTTTACATCAAATGAACATCAAAGAAAATTGAAGTCATCCTTTAAGTTGACAAAATATAGATCAGCTTTAATTTACAGTTGAACATTCAATGCATTTATACGCATTGTTCTTCGCTTTCATTCAAATATAGAAAAACTACACACCATGATTGCAAATGCCAAGCGTCATAAGTATCAGAACACACAATTGGCCTCACATGACTCAACATTAACCCTAGCCCAGCCCATAGTTAGATTATTAGTCTATTGTACGGATTTAGAAATAAACATTTAAATCTGTATCAAGAAGCCCACAAGAAATAATTAGCATAAAAAGACAAGTACTTATTTATATGACTCAATATAATGTAACTCCATATAACAAAATACAAAGCAAATCCATTTGTAGCCTCGCTATTACTAATGTTTAGGATTCAATTTGCCATCCCAAATTCTTCAGATTCCATAGTCATTTTGATAAATGACATTTCTGTATAGGCATTCGACAATGCACATAGTTGTGGTCAGAAAGTATCAACATGAGTTCATGGGTATATCAGTATAAATCACTTAGCTTTTTGCGTATTGCTATGATTTAATGAGCAGTAATTTTATCAAAACAAACATAAACCATATACCAGTAATAGTATATCTTGGTTTGAAGTCTAAATTTCAATTTCCATACATGAAAGCCCAAAATCTCAACTGTATTGAGAATCACTAAAGTTCGGAAGAATTGATATGTGAATATATTCATACCTTAGACATTGCAGCAAACTCTCAGCAGCAGCAGCCTCTTGAATAGCCTCAGTTGCTGCCATCTGTGCTGCATCTCTGTGCTTCATCACTTCCTGTGCAGACATGACAATATGAAATGACTATGAAACCATACAGTCACAAAACTTCTTGTCCAAACAGAAGGACCAAGAAGAAAAATAATCTAACAAATAATGCATCCAGTGGGAAAGGACATGGTATGAGAGCATGGGCAGAAAACATTTTGCTATGGAAGACTCAAACAAAAGAATAAACTAATAGTATGATCTGACAGTTGACATAATACATTTTGCATACTTATTATATACGCATTTATGATGCCATAACAATAGCTTTATAAAACCAATTACTTCAGGTCACTAGGAGTAAACCTAATAGCCGTACTGAGGCTAAATTTTAAAAAATGTCAGTGAAAGTCACTGGTGAAGATTGCATATGCAAACCTTGGCAGCAAAGAGTAAAAAGCTACAACTGGTGAAAAAAATTGTCTTTTAAGAGGATATACCTTGCCAAGCTTTGCAATAGATGATGGCAGTGAAGCCCATTGAACACTTGCATCTGTCACTTTTCTACTACTTGGAGAAACTTTCACCAAGTTTCCAGGGAATCCAGTGTTTGAAAATTCTGACGATTTCTTTCCAACAGATACTCTTTGTTTGCCATTCTTTTCTTGTTCTTCCGTAGTTCCATTGGCAACAACTTTCTTTATAGTTGCTTGAGTCCTGTGCTCTTCCTTGGAGGACTTTGTCAGCTTGCTCTCTTCTTTAGAGGAAAACTTTTCACTTGAAGTACTTCTCCTAGGAGTCTGGAACACCACAAAGTGACAGTAATAACATAACTGTTCGATTGCCTCAAAAGAAAGGAAATTGAAACTGAATGCAGATATCTTACAACAAAACAACACCACTCCTATGAAACATTTTTTTAAGGAAATTAGATATAAACAACACTTGTGGTTTGAACTTTGAAGTTAGGAGCTGTTCTAGAAGAGAAATTACGAATCACTTACCGAGCCACGAACCTCGGGCTTAGGATCAGACTTGGCACCCCTTGATTTTGATGTCTCTTTATTCTTGACTTCCATGTTCCCTTCCCAGCTCTTACGCAGCACCTTAGCTCCAAGCTCAATTCCCTGAACCAAATTTCTGATCGGGTTTCCCATGGAAATTCTCTTCCCGGTTGGACTAGCTCCACGGACACCCTTTCCTATTTCCAACACTCCCACCTTCGCAGTTAGCTTGTCCACTCCCTTGATGTTTGCCTGATGCTTCACCCCGTTGGCAAATTTCTCAAAGGAAGTAGGCAAAGAATAACAACTAGTGGGAGAAGAAGGAATGGCCCTTGAATTAAATGACTTCAATCTTGCCAATGGTTCCTTCTTCACATCAACAGTATTGGCTGTCACTGCTTTTGTTGTCTGAGATTTACTCTTAGCCAAAAGAGCTGGTTTTTTGTCTAACTGCTCTTCATTGTGCAATCTTACTTTCTCCTTCTTCTCCTTCTCCCCAACATGGTGATTCCCCAACACTTTCCTAGGAGACTTGGATCTCTCTAAGTCCAAGGGGCCAGAACAAGCACTGTTTTTGTTAGCCTTAGCTTTACCAAGGAACCCAAGAGAGTGAGTTGTTGCAACAATGTCTTCAGGGGTTCCAACACAGGCGTGCCTCCCAGGAATAGGCCTAACCCCGTGAAGAATAGGCACCGGTGAAGCAGCCTCCAAACGATCCACAAAAACAAACTGCCCCAGTTGAATCTTGTCACTGAGGATGAGATCATCATGTTCATCAGGGAGAGAGACATAGGTGGCATGCAAGGAATCGGAAACCTTGAGATAAAAGCCTTGATTTGGGAACAACTCACCCCCGGCAAGAGCTGGAACAATGCTCACAACTTGCAACAGAGAGGACCTGTGCTCACCGGCAACTTTCACATCTGTGTTCATGTGCTGCATAAGTTTGAGAAGCACCCCAGGAACAAGACTTGCCATCTTTTGTTGTTATGGCAGCTTCAATATGCATCACTCACACTCTTAATACCCTTTAAACACAGGGGAGAAAAACAAGGAAGCGTTTTGCAATGTAAATGTAGAATTGTAGACGTTTTCTGAGCAAACTTGCAACTGATGGAATGCCAAATCTGAACTGAAACAATAAATGCTGCGATGCCTTCCGGGGATTCTACAATTGCAGAGAGGGAAATCTTGCAATAAAGTCGCAATCATAGACTATCCAAGTAAAGAGAGAATTGAATGCATTGAGAAATATTTCAGATTTTGAAGAGGGAAGAGAGAAAAAACCATAGGCTTTGGCAGCAATTTTTAATGCTGGAAAAGAACACTAAACAACAAATAAGACACCAATAAGCTATCAAAAAGAATTCCCCAACCAGAGGATGAAGAGATTTTATATTGTGGTTAGTTCATTGGGTGGTACAGCTTGGACATGAGAAGGAGAACCCACCCACCTTCCTAGAAACACAAGCTAGACTGTGACAATCATAGAGGCACTGACAATTATGTGAAGTTCAGAAATGGGAGAATTATTTCCCCTTTGGAAAATGGTTTGGAATTAGTGGCTTGTACATTTCACAATAATAATAACAGTTTTGGTTGTCCACACCACACACTACACCAAGAAGTAAAATTTAGAAGCCATAAAAACTCAATTCTTTTGTGGAAGCTACCTTTATTGGCACTGTGTCATGTTGGAGAATGAGATGAGATTTAGATAAAAGCCTCAAAAGGTTTTAAGGAAAATAGGTAAGGGGGGTATAATTGGCACCATGTTTATTGCATGATTGATATGAAAAGAGCTGTCAGTGTCTGACAAATACATCTAAACACACATGCACATCAATTCATACAAGAATAAGAAACCTGAACTTGACCCACTTTAGTTTTTGCGGAGTTACTGATTCACACAGAGAAGAAGAAGAAAGAAGGGTACTTTGCTAAATGAATCGAAAAGGGCATTAACAAATTCTGAGAGGGGCAAAGGGAGAATCTCTGCAGAGCTACAATTACTCTACTTTTTTTATGTGTTGGTGTTGTTTTTTCTCTTGAATTATGAGCAAGGTGAGAACTTTTCAAAGAAAGATTCGAATTTTATAATGGGTGAATGCACGAAGGTGCATGTGCGGGGTAACGCGGGTGTTAAGAACAAGGTAATGGTGTCGGCTACCTAAAAAAACAAACAAGACTCACGTTCTTCATTATTTTTTTCCCATCGCATCATAAAACTAATTTTGTAAGAAAAACATCATCAAAAACCTGTTTTGAGAAATTTTTGTGAGTGTTTTAAAGCATTGGTCAAATAATTGCAAATGAAAAATGTTTAAAATGTTACTAACACTTTTTCAATACAATCCTAATGTAATTGTTACTATTTTTAGTTATTTGGAATGTGTTTTGATTCTAGTCAGAAAAATTATATTTAGTTAAATAAAATTGAAAATCTTATTTAATAAAACAGTTTTATGTTTTGCCTTCGAAAGAATGGATTTTAAAATTTAATTAAATAGAAAAAATTTATTAAAGAGTATCTATAACTTTTAATGTAAAATAAATTTAAATTTAAATTTACAAAACTGAAAATCAAACACACACTTAAATTCAGAAATAACAATCTTCAATCCAACACTTTCTTATAAGCAAAATATTTTCCAAAGGTAAATCATTTTAAACAATGCTAAGGAGTGATTAATTTTCCCAAACACTTTTTGTTCAGAGTGGTATAAGTTTGTATTATAGTAAATAAATAATGTGACAATTTCTAAATACTTTTATCTTTTTGTCAGAGATAAACAGAGACAGACAGAAAAAGAATAAAAGTATGAAAGTGTAGGTTATTTAGAAAAGTTAAAATATAAAGGAATATTTTAAAAAACTAAACAACATAAGATCGAACAAAATTTAACTTCACAAACTCTTATTATAATCACATAATTGTTATCAAAATGTAGCTTTCCACCTTTTTATAATCATTAATATTAGTTGATATTGATACTAATTTGTGTTTCTTTTTAAATAATATTCAATTTTGAATAACGTCCTTTTAATATGAGTTTAACTATTTTAGAATAAGAGTATCAATATGGTATACGTTCACGCCTTCAAAAGTAAATTTAGTATATCAGTAATGTTATTTTAGAAATTTAGAAAAAAATAATTGAATTCATTTTGTTTTACACCTTTAAGTCACACGTGTCTTGTATTAACGAAGAGAAAAAACATATATATTGTGTATTATTTAATAGAAATATATTTTTTCTGGTAATACATTAAAACAAAAGCATAATATTTTTTAATAGGGGTATTTATTTATTCAAAAAAAAACTATGAAACAAAACATGTGATAACATTATGAGTCGACCCAACAACCTAATCAATATCTACATAAATAGAATATAAAAGTATATAAAAATAATTAATAGAGAGAAGCCAATTTCTAATAATACAGTTTAAAAATATTACTTTTATTGCAAACACTAGCAAGTGTATCTCATGTCATGGTTAACCTAATTGTTACACACTTAAGTAAATATATTGCGAAAACAATTTATATACAAATTTTTTATTTGATTTTGAAACTATATAAAACTTGTTTCATCAATTGTATTTTGCGAGTAGTATAATAAATCTAGCAAAAATCTTGACAGGAAAAAAAAACACTAAAAAAGGAGATGATATAAACTAGTTTACTTTGTATTAATTTTGAAGTGAAGTTTAAAAATGGGAAAATACAAAAAAAAAATTATTAAACAATAATCCGGTTTTCTTAATTTTTTTTTTCATAATGTGGTCTATCTATTACTACCTACGATACGATGCGTGTATCAGATACAACACGTATCTGATATCGATATGTTTATTTTCAAAAAATAATAGGATACGTTACGTGATATCCGAATATTAAAAGTTTTACAATAATTTTTACAAACATAATAAATATATGATTGTTAATGTGTGAATCCAAATTTTCTAATTAGAGACCAATTATTATGATAGACAAAACCTAATAGCTAATCTTAGTGACAAATTTAAAAACCAATTCATAATTGAAACTATTTTAATTATCAATTTAGAGACCAATTACAACTTTTTGGAACTATTTTAGTTGTTAAATTGATCACTATATAGTGATTAAATATTTTTTATTACTAAAATTAGTCACTATTCAAAATTTTATTATAGTGTACTAACTTCATAAATTAGATACTTCATTGATAATTATCATTAAAGTATCCTAAAGTATCGGACACGATACGTGTCCGACACAGATAGGTAACTTAAGTTGAAATATCAGTACATCATAGATTACTACAAATAAGTTATATGTGTTCTTAATCAACACATTTTACTTTATATAGATATGAAAACAAATAACAATAATTATTATTTTAGTACAAATTTACTATACCTTTTAAATTATTCATGTTATCTAACACATAATACACCATAAATAATTTATTATCTACTGTGTAAACTTTTTTTTGTTTAAATATATAACTCTTCATGTCCACTAATTCTACTAATACTAATAGAGTTTTGGGGGAAAACCCAACCTTTGATTTGGTAGAGCTTTAGATTTAGGTTAGTGTTAGTGATTGATTGTTAATGATCCCTAATCCAAGAAAATGGTTTATATATGAAAGGAAACACTGAATAATAAACAATTTGAAATAATTAATAATGTTAAAGTAGTTACAATTACTTTTTTAGGTGAAGAGGTAGTTGCGGTTATTAGTTACTCTAATAAAAAGATAATTAAAGAAAAAGTATAAAGTTTAAGCTTCCATGGTACACTCATTAGAATAAGACATGATTATCCAAAAGCAATTAAAGGTAAATGTTGGTTTAAAATAATTACAAGAATCCAAGTAAGTTCCACATAATCTCAACTTTTTCTCACCAACATGGATCTTCGCGTCATCAACAATCTTTCCTTAAAAAAAATTTATCTGCCCTTAAAGCAATTAGCTTTTATATTAATCATCACTTAACTAGTTAACACACTACTTATAAAAAAGTAGTTAACAAGTTATCATTTTATATTTCATGAATTAATGTATTAGTTAGACATACAATCTTATACCAGTAACATTTTTTATTATATAAATCAATATTTTTTTACTTTTGTGATATAAAAATTTTGTTACACAAAAACACAAGTAATAAAGATAAAATTTACATAAATATTTGTAATTGATGAATTATGTTTATATATGACTTATATAAAGATAATATAAAGATAATTTTATTTTTTACGTCCTCAATTACTTATTTTTATTTTATTTTTTATACTATAATTATTTATTTATATTTTTAAAGTTTAATAGTTATTTTTACATATTTTTTATAAAATTATGTTAACATTTATTTATTTTTCATTCATCAACAAATAATATTTTTTTTTCATTTATTCAACTTTATTTTTAATAAATATAATTTTTTAATATTAATTTAATAATATCACATTATCATTATCTATTAATATAACATTATCTATATTTAAAAAAATGTGTACACATTATCCTTATAAGTTTTACGGAAATGATATTTGAACATATTTTTTGAACTTAAATTTGACATGGTTGATGTGGCATGACCTTTTTTTATTTAAACATAAACTTTTTTTTTTAATGAAAGAAAATTGCTGCACGTGCGGGAGTTAAATTTTTTTTTCCCAAAAACCAAAGGACACAGAGACGGAGAGAGAAAAGGCACAGTGATGAGTGTTAATGTTAGAGAAGCAAAGAAGCAACGCAGAGAGAGAGAGAGAAAGAGAGAGAGAGAGAGAGAGAGAGAGAGAGAGAGAGAGAGAGAGAGAGAGAGAGAGAGAGAAGCAAAGAAGTAGTGCTTGCCGGAGAACGCATCGACCATTAAAAGTCATCCATGGCGAGGCTTCCACCAGTTTTGGGTTTCAAGTGAAAGGTGTGTTTGGAAGTGTTTGCACAACAAATCAAAGAAGCATCGATTGTATAGTGTTTGGAAGAGTTTGCACAGTGAACCAAAAAATTCAAGATAACTCTCTACCTAATTGTTTTTAAGTCCCCACTTTTGACCCATTTCTGATTTAAATTTTTTTTGTCAGAATTTCGTGCCCAACATTGTATACCCATCATGGAATGTGATGGTGACGGAAATACAGACATACTATGTTAAGGTTGTTGTGTGAGGAAATGTAACTAGCAATGATGATTGATTTCTTTAAAATTGGGTGTCTAAGTCCAAAATACTCATGACAACTCCCTATTAAAGAGTTCTTTACTCCCCACGAACCAATAATATCCATATTATCGCATTTCTACATAGGTTTACCGTATTCATAATCCAGTAGCGAATTATGTATTGATTGAAGGAATTGTCTAGCATTCGAACGTGACTTTGTGGTGCGCATAACTTTGTAATTAGTTTCAAGTCTTGGGTCTGTGAACCGAAAAATTCAAGATAACTCCTCACCTAATTGTTTGAGTCCCCACTTTTGACCCATTTCTGATTTAAAGTTTTTTTATCAAAATTTTGTGGCCAACATTGTATACCCATCATGGAATGTGATGGTGATGGAAATACAAACACACTACGTTAAGGTTGTTGTGTTAGGAAATGTAATTAGCGATGAAGATTGATTTCTTTAAAATTGGGTGTCGAAGACCAAAATACTCATGACAACTCCCCATTAAAGAGTTCTTGACTCCCCACGAACCAATAATATCCATATTATCGCATTTCTATATAGGTTTACCGTATTCAAAATCCAATGGCGAATTATGTATTGATGGAAGGAATTATCTAGCATTCGAATGTGACTTTGATCACTTTGTGGTGCGCATAACTTTGTCATTAGTTTGAAGTCTTGGGTCTATGAATAAAAAATTTCAACATAACTCCCCACCTAATTATTTTTGAGCCCCACTTTTGACCCCTTTTTGATTTAATTTTTCATGAAAACTCCCCATGAAGTAGTATTGTACTCACCACTTACTAATAATATCCATAATTTTTGCATTACCATATAGGTTCACCGTTAACATAACCCAGCCGCGAATTATGTTTTCATGGAAAAATATTTGTAACATCATAAAGTGATTGGGTCTGTAACACAATCGAAAAATATTTGAAATTTTCATTGCTTAAAAAAACTGTGTCTGTGAACCAAAATATCCAACAAAACTTCCCACTTAATTTTTTTGCACTCCCCACTTATGAACCTAATTGTGAGTTTATTATGTATGAAAAAAATCGCGACCAACATTGAAACCCAAAACTGGTGGAAGCCTCGTCGTGGATGACTTTTAGTGGCCGATGTGTTCTCCGGCAAGCACCACTTCTTTGCTTCTCTCTACCTTCTCTCTCTCTCTCTCTCTCTTTCTCTCTTTCGCTCTCTCTCTCTCTGTTGCTTCTTTGCTTCTCTAACTCTCTCTCTCTCTCTGTGCCTTTTCTCTCACTGTCTCTGTGTCTTCGGTTTTTGAAAAAAAAAAAATTTTAACTCCCACACTTGTAGCAGTTTTCTTTCATTAGAAAAAAGTTAATGTTTAAATAAAAAAAGTCATGCCAGATCACCCATGTCAAATTTAAGTTAAAAAAATGTTCAAATATCATTTTCGTAAGTTTTATTACTGTTATCACAACTTTTATTAAATTTTTATTTATTAATCTTCTTAAAGAATTTTTTTAAATATCTTATTTTATTGTTGATAATAAGATGGTGTGATAGTTTTTTTTTTTTTTTTTTAATTTAGTGGATTGACAAAGTGAATGAATGTGTTGGATTCTTATTATATATCAAAACTTCTAGTCAACAATATCATAATAAAATTAGCCTCTTATTAAATAATTTGGGGAAAAGTTGTGTATGATTGCTTTAGGTTTCCAAATAATTTATTCAACCATCAAAATTTAAAAAAGCACAGATATAATTAAAATCTTAATTGTAAAAATAAAAATAAAAATTAGGGTTTATTTAGGTATTGTTGAAAAGGAAAGATGGGTCAGAGTACACACCGACGCATAGGTAGGTCTACACTGCACACGCTTTAATGAATCATTTTGCACTCTCAAATTAAAGCCATCATCATCACCTTTGAGTGATCCACGTGAAACCACCAAATTTTTTCACAAAAGTTATGTGTTAAGATTAAACTATATGAAATTTTATTTCGTACAAGTAACTTTGTATTATATATTTCATATACTATATATACTATATATATATATATATATATATATATATATATATATATATATATATATATATATATATATTCTTCTGTTCAGCCTATTTGTCACTGGATTATTCATTGTGTAACTGTCTTAAATAATTAATATTCGTAACAGGGGAGAATGTTTTGTAAAGATTTGTATACTTTTAATTAGTTAGAAGTAATTTTAAATATTGTTTCTAATTGTTATTACTATATATAAAATCAACGAAATTTATTATATATGATGATTTATGATTGAATGATACTATATTTTTTTTAAATGTTAATATGCTCAAATTAAATTTATGTTTGAAGGCTGACATCTGGTTTAAATTTTAGCATTTGATAACTCTTCTTTTATATTTTAATCAATATAAAATGTTTTCTTACTCCATCGAGATATACAAGCATCACATTTAAGAAAGAGACAAAATTTCACGTGATTTAAGAGCATATAATAATGATGGGAAAACAAGTAATATATGTTCTTTGGGAACATCAACACGTATAACAACTACCCTATAAAGAAATAAGTTTTGACTTTAAAATCATTTTTAATATCAAGAATATTTGCAATTGAAACCTAAAAGCAGTAAATCTTCAAATCCACGTTTTCCATGTCATACAATAATAATAACATGAGTCTGTGCATCCACCTGCTACCTACTATTGTATGAACTGAGAAATTAGAATTTTTTTTTTTGTTTAAAACTCCGACACTGGTCTTTAAATTCTCAAAATGGATAGATATAACATTTTTAATATAACATACTTTCCTGCATCAATTCACCCTACTCCAGTTAGCACTTTGCAGAACTCAAATTCATATGCATGATGGATGGATGCAGATTTTTCTATCCATTGAAGAAAGGGGATTTTGAAATGCAAACAATTATATCCTTGGCACTTTTTCTACCAGGGAAGTTACACAGAAAAATTGAAAAGGAAACTCAACTACCACACATGATGATGATGACAGTTGACTAAAAATAAGAATATATTAATATCATCTAAGATTTAACGAAATATGTGCTAACTTTCTTTAATTCATATAATAACATAACAAATCAGGAAATTCTATAACCAGAAGGGTAAATGTCACATTGTTATTATTTGGTAAGTGTGGATAACAAGACAGGAGGGAAACGACAAAAATTACAATATCAAGAAGAGAACAACTTCCCTAGCATCAGCTTCTAGCATGCCTAGTAACTGCAATGGTATAGTTTCAATTTCAACTCTGAAAATGAGCTACAGAATTTGTCCCCACCTTCTCTTTCTGAGATGAACCACATTTAACTCCTAAGTTACGAGAGTCTCATATTTATGACACGGGTTCAAGGGTTGCTGTACTGATGAAACTGCCAGCAATGAATCAGGTACACAGCACTTTCCCGTGCCTAGAAATTGATTCCATTAAATCTTACAAAATGAGAGTGTCATTTTCCCAACAATTAAAGCTACAAACATACTTTATTCTAAAATGAAGACTCTAAGAGGATACAAATCTCGCTATACTCTTCAGGTTCAGAAAATGACCCTGCAATGTATTCTGGGTTCTTTGTCAAGCCTAGGAAGCTAGGATACCTTGCCACAAATCTAAAGAGAACGGTGAATTTAAGTAGGTGGGTCAAACATACACAGGCAACTAAAACGTTTGGTTCAGCACCCACCAATGTCATAGGAGCATCATCAGTTGGGTTGTGGCTAGATAATCAGTGAGTGCATCATTATCGCATTAAATAACTGGCACTAATCCAAATGGAAACCCTATTTGCAGCTATAATTCTAATATTAAACATGTGATTTCAGTATAAGGTTTCCTATAAGAAGGCGGGGCTTGGTTACCAAATACCCTAGCAAACAAATTGCATGCTGAATGGGGATTTTGAAGTCTTCTAGTACTGTTACCCGGATAGATAGCAGATGTACTACTAGTTAGATTGAAAAAAAAAAAAAATCTTGGTACAGAGTATATGAGCCACAATATAATTGGAGGAGACAGTCCTCAAATTGCACTCGTCAAAATTTTCATTAATGGCTAGGGAATTGAGCTTTAATACACCCAAAATCAAATAGCTCGGTGATTTTAAGCAGAGTGGGTGAGGAAAAAAGAACATCTTAATTTACAGATTAAATTCTCCTCCTGTTATCAACCCGTTGTTTCTTGGACGCAGATCCAGCTTGTGTATGCTCACCACTTGATCGAATCTAGATGAGATGGAGAAACTATTTCAAACCTCAATACAATAAATGATTCTTAAACATACTATGCAGCAGGAGAAATCACCTTATCAAGCTTATCCCGTACAAAATTTACTGTTCGATTCATGGACGGTGAAGCAAAATAATCCTGGAAATATAACATGTTAGGATGAGGTAATATACGAAAAGCGAGTGTCCATATTTTTAGCACATAACGTCTTACAGGAAATTTATTAAGTATAATAGTTTGGAAAACTATAATATCAGATCCACCAATCAAGGCCCTATGATATTGCAAAAAAGCTAATAACTGTAAAAATAACATCCATTAGAGAAATGACGAATGCTGATCACTTGAAAAATACAACTGCATATAGGTGTCTTCTGATTGGTCTAGATAAAAAAGATAAGAAACTCAAAAACTTCTGAATAATAGCTGACAGTTATTCATTCCCCACCCAAAAAATTTCCTTCAATTCAAAGGGGAGAGTGTAAGAATTCTAGCGTAAACTTTGAATGTGAATGTGCATATATCAAGAAGCAACAAACCTCATTAGAGGAAATCCTTGTTGGAAAATTACCACTGCCCGAACCTCCTTTGAATTCTACATCCCTACAGTGGGAAAAGAGAAACAATTACAAATGTTGCCTTGCTTCAGCTGAATCTACGAATTGCAGAGCACTGAAAGAATAAATTACCAAGCATTAGAATCTAAATGTTGTGCACTATTGACATTTGATGTAATCATAGCATTAGAGCTTGTGGCTGGGGTCTCTTTAGATCTTCTAGCTGATGTCAGAGAGAATTTACAAGTTAAAATTGTGATTACAACAACTATTCATATAACAAGCATTTATGTGTACTGTGTAGTATGCTACCACTGAACTGCTCTAACTTACGGTTCAATCGCGCTAAAACCTCCCTTCTTCTTCCCTCTAACTTATCTTGTGTGTCTGATGGGCTCTCGAATTGGGTTGCATATGAAACCTGCAGTTTATTCCCGAAGAAAACAAAATCATCCAATTTTCTTTTTGCAAACCTGAAAATTATAGATAGTAGGTACTCCCTCAATTCAACCTTCTCAAACATAACATTAAGAAAAACTAATATGACTCCTCTAACACTTTTTCTTTTTTTTTTTTATTCTCAAAGCTCTCCTTATTAAAATTGCACACTTATTCCACTGATAAAAAAAATGAGCTCCAGCAATTTAGTATGCTTCTCTCGAATTTTAATGAAGTTATAAACAGTTTTAACAACCACAAATTGCAAAAAAATAGTTGAACTGCTCTATTCCATCTGCAATTCAATATAGCTATCGCACCGCAGTTTAACAACACTGGTTTCCAATTTTGATAATAGTTTGTTCCTCCTATATTTTATAACACAACTACTTCATCAGCCAATAGAGAACAAATGAAACCTAGCATTGCTGACAAGGCGGAATTTGATCCAATAGACATCAGTGTATTTCTCACAGTCTTCTGCATCCATGGGCTTACACCTGCAGAGGTAAAAACTCAAATAAATTGATGGATAGAGATAAACAATAAAATACATAAACGAATGAATACACAAACTGGGAAGTGATGAGTGCATTTACTCCTCGACTTCTCCATAGGATGAAAAAAGTTGCAGCAAATCATCCCCACATCCTAATTCTGGAACGTTCCTCACAATCAAATATCTGCACCCTCCAAACCAAACAATTCATTTTTTTTTTTTCACTAAAAAACAAAATTGAATTGAGGAAAGAGTAGAAAACGGGACCTGGATTCATCACAGACAGTGTAAACCCGAACTGCAGGGGACTCGTCCTTGTAACGAGGCATTTGAGAATTATTTGTTCAAAGCGAATGAAGAAAAAAAGGTTTATAGGAACAGAGAATAACGAAATAGTAGAAACTATAATTAGGTTAAGAAATTAAGAAATATAAGATCAATCAATGCATGAGAAAATTGGGGGTCGGGTTAGGGTTTACTCAGGGATTTGGGACAATTGGTTAATATGATAAATGATTTGATTTTCTTTTTTCAAATTTTCATTTTTTTCCTTGTAATTGTATAAAAAGTAAATTTCTGATCTCTGTTCTTGTTTACCTGCGTAACACAAACGTTATCGATGTGTATACACAAACAATATTGTGCATGTATTTTTTAAATATGTATAATATTATAATGTTATAATATTATTAAATTAATATTTATTAAAATAAAGTAAAATATATTAAAATTGATAAGAAAAAAAAAGTAAATACATATAATTTTATAAAAAATTTATAAAAATAACGGTTAATTTTTAAAAATTTAATAAATTATTATATTTAAAAGGTAAAATTGATATTTTAAAAAATGGACAGAAAAAAAGAAATCTTTTATATATTGTTATAAATATTGTTTTTGTCACTCATTTAAATTAATTTTCTTTTATTTATTTTGAAGTTACCTAAATAAAATAATATTTTTTGCTTGTATTAAATAAATTGTTAATTACATTAATATAACAGTTATGATTCTAAATAAAATAAAACTGAATTAATAATTATCGATATCATAATTTATTTAATGTCACATTTAACTACAAATTTTAATAAAAATGAAATTTCATTATTAATTATTTAATAAAAATGAAATTTCATTATTAATTATTTATAACCGGTACCTTAATAACACTTGTCGTCATAACCTTTTTTTAATTATGGTCTTTAACAACAAATCGATTCCTTTTTATATGATTTTGATGGTTATGATTTATCTCATAATTAAAAGAGTTTTGATTTAAGCATCAAGACCCCTTTTTTCGCATATAATATATATATATATATATATATAAAAACCAATTTATGTAAGAAAATTGTCTACCAAGAAAGTTCAAAAGGGTTTTACCCTACTTCATATATGTTTACAAAAGAAAAAGAAAAAAATAAGAGACACAAAGGTTGATTTTACCCTACTTCATATACTTTATTCCTCTGTTCAGTTCTTTCAAACTTAACATATGCTAATTTTTTCTAGACTAAATAGACTATGATTAAGAGATTTTGACTGATTGTGATTAATCTCTTAATCTGCTCCAAATTCTGAGTATTGCCATGTCAAGACAGCGTTAGAGTATGATTAAGAGATTCTTGATTGATTGTGATTAATCTCTTAATCTGCTACAAAATTCTCAGTATTGCCATGACAAGACAGTGTTACACAGGAGAATCTGGAGGATGATGATTATTATGGTCTTGGCAAGCCCTTATTGTCCATGTCACAAGGAAAAACACCATGAACACTGCAAGAAACATCTCTCCTATCCATGTCATCCGAGAAAATTTCTTCAAAGGCTTGCAGTGTTTGAGAATGATCTGAGAAAATGCATCTTTCACCAACTGGCATTCTATCAACCGATCCATTCTGGGATACAGATTCAGTATGCTCTGAATTATATCTGTATAAGTCTCTAGTAAACTATATTCATCAGCCTTCATGGATTCTTCAGTGCTCCCACAATTTTCTCTATTATCACTAATACAAGTATAATACCTCAAAACCTATAAGACAACATTAGGGAAGTGATAGTAATCACAGATAACAAAAGTAGAATGACTGTAAAATTTATGGAAGAGATTTAGTGTTAGTGATTGCCTTATTTGTATCATACCTTAGGGATATCTACAATTTTAACAGTATCAGGTTGGCACATGTCTGGCTGATACAAATATTCAGGTGGTGCTGAAAAAGGATTGCACAGATAAACACCATCTGGAAGCAAAGAGGGGTTTGTATTCACCTAGAGTTTAGCCAAAGAATAATATCATTAAATCATTTTCAGCTTATAATATGAGATGAAACTTAAACTCCTTTTTGCTGTGGTCAATATTGAGAATTATGTAATCTAGTTTTGACTGAATCCACTGATTCATAAAACACAAGTCATTGGAGAGTCTTTTACAGATTACACAATTCTTTTGGAGGTACATTCACACAATGACAGATCTTGACCACTAATTTTGGAAGACTGAAATGATATACTCAAACAAAGTATATTTTAATGTCTAATCTTTATGTGACTTATAAGCTCTACTCTCTTGGATTAAAAACCAACACAATGTGAATTGTATAGAAAAGTAAGTGATAATGATGGGGAAAGAAGAAAGAGAAATGTGTACTCTTTTCAAAATAATTTTCAAATGGTTGAAGTTTGTTGAAACTTACAAATTCTTCTTAGATCACAGTGTTTACTTGGCAGATTCTTCTTATGTTATAGTTTTTAATAAATTTTAACCAATAATAATGTGTCTTAGAAGGATGGAGAGTATTTGTTGCAAGCAATTCTGAAGAAGAAATTCATATTTGAGACTATGCAAAGGTTACCTCATATACTATTTGGGTGACCCCTGCAGCAATTTTATGCAGAAATGATTTTGCTGAGAGCAACTTAGCACAAGGGAGAGCAGAGCTCAGGGTGGAATTGTAGGGATTTTCTTCGAAGGTCTCAAGAACTCTGCAGATATCTTGAGAAAAACTGCAGAATAGGATAAGTCATTTAGTAATTAAACTCCACCTTCATCCCTACTAAACATTTTATAGCAGGAAAAATATTGATATAACTAGAAAATAAACACAACAAAGAAAGATCTTGGTTATACTTTTCAAAGAAGAAATATAATCCGAAGATTAGCCAGCATATCACTGTCATCAGCCAGCACAGTACAACAAATCTGAGAGAAGAACAGAGGAGAAAATGAAGAACCAGTAATTCATGGATGAAAATGTTAGTTCCAAGTAAAGATAATTTAGTTTACCTACACGTAAAATGGCCTCCAAAACATCTTTACTCCAAAAACTGTTCAACAGAAAATTCCAACATGTTAGAAAATCATGCCTAGTTTATCAAAATTTCTAATTTAACTAGTTAGTTTATAAGCTTTTTGAGTTACTATCTCAGAAACCAGTCTTAACCTGAATGTTATGTATCATCATATCATTATTAACCAGTTAGACATACCTGACAAAATTGGTACTGCAACTAAATTCAAGGTTATGATCAGAATGGTGATTATAAGCCTGAAGTTAAAAGCATCCAATCATTTTCATGAAATTAAGAATTCACTTGCATGGTTTCAAAATGAAAATAAATGGCCTAAAATTCTTACACTACTTTGAAAGTCTTGTTAACGCTGCGCCTATGTTTCCAAGTTTTCTTTAAAATTTCATCAACAGCCTTATCCATTCTCTGGGCTGTAGCGTTAAGTTTTGTAATAACGTCAGCAGTAATACCTGATTCCAATTGTTTTTGGACTTCTTTTAATACTATTGATGCATCGTGCACGATTTCTGCTGCATCATCTGCTATCTTGGCTATAACATTAACTGAAGTTTTTGCTTGAAAATTGAAGTTTGCACTCCCAACATAAACTACCACACTAGAAACCCTATAAAAAGATAATTATATATATAATTTGTGTAGAAAAACTAAAGGAATTTTAGATAAAATACCATTTTCCATTATCTGATGTGTAATAGTAAAGACCATTTTCCTTTGCATTTATATTGTTAGTGTAAAATATTTTGACACATTCAATAAAAATCACCTTATCTACTGTATCATCATAAAGAAAAAACTAACATGTTTTAGGTATCCCAAAATGCAAAAGTCTCATATGTTTACATTTAACTTGTTTGAAGTGTTTACAAATCAATATGTTTCTCTTTTCTAAAATTCACAATGTTTTCTCTCTTCTCCTCCATGATGTGATCTGAGCTCAACTAACATAAGAGATTAATACCACTTCCAACCCAAAATCTTAAAACATAATTTTATGAGTTTTCTTTCTTAAATGGTGATTCTTGATATGTTGTGATTTGTGCCCAATTCATATAAGAGATTAACAACACTTTCAAGCCAAAACCTTAAAACAATAGGATTATGGGTCTTCTTTCTTTCATGATGATCAACTTTCTCATTTTTATCCAATGTGAAACTTAAACTCACACTTTGATTCCCTGCTGTTTTATTATTTCAGTATGCTACTCAAGAGGATCCTGTTATGTCTATTAAGACTTGCACCACATATTGCAGATAAGTTCTCAAAGATAGTGCTCTTGCATGCTTCAGCAAATTATTTTCTTCGTATTTTCAGTCTTTTAAAACTACACTAACAAGGCAATATATTGAAATCTTATCAGATACCTACATAAATCTATGTAAAAATAAGTGTGTATATAAATTGAAATCTCTTTGTTGTGTGTTTCAAAACCTGTTTACTTAATATTACACAGTTGTGCCTTTCTATTTTGTCAAGTAGATCAACCATGCACACGTTGCAACTGTATAGAGAACCAATAATCAGTATATACATATGGTGTTTGTATGCAGAAAGTTTTAGAAGCTTACATGATTAATATGATGAAGGATATAACCAGAGGAATTGGCGAAAAAGGACAACTGTTACAATTACATAGAAGAATTTTCCTGAGCCTTCTTCCTCCATCTTGACAACACAAAGTGATTATTATCCAAAATAAGCCACAAATCATTCCACACAAAAGCCAAAGCACCCCAATTGCGTATCCATATTTTCCTGTGAAGACAACTGACTACAAATATTAAAGACAAGTTAAAAGAATACCATGGATGTTAGGATTAATTAGACTCTGACAAAAAATAAACGGTAGAAAAACTTACAGTCCAATAATGGATATCGGTGATGTCAAATCCTCCTCTGTATTTTTTAAAATGATCTAATGGATCTACTCTAATGGTCTTGTCCTCTGTTTCAAATAATATGCTCCTGTCAGGACATTAAAAAACTAAGATACAAAGGTAGGGTATATAAGTTATATGCAGAATCAAATTAGATATCTTGTGATAGCTTTTTTCTTTTAGAACGCACTACAATTTTGTATCAATTTTACCAAACAGTGTTTGAAGTTTTAAATTTTTTACACTTAGTAGGTAGCATTTGGTGAGACCTGAGTAGTCAAAAAATGTGAGACTCCATTTTCTTATAATAATATTACTGAGGATGATTAATTTTTCAATATAGTGTTTGATCAACTTTAATAAAATATTTTTCTGTTAATCACATACTTTTGATTCACAAAAACTCAAATCTTAAACCTTATCTGAGAAGAACACACCAGATATTTCTTAAACTAGCAACTTATGCTACCCATTTCATTATGCAAGACAGTAATTACTTTTTCAAGCCTGATCATATGTAGTCATTCTTGTATGCACTGTGCATGGTATTATAACATCACAATTTTGACAGTTGCAGAAAATTTGGAACGGCAAAATATTAAGATTGAAGAGACCTTTTTCATAAAAGCCTTTTACATTACCTACAACAGATTCTTCGATGGAGACTACTTGTGCAGCAGTTTGGGGGAGAATTAATGCTATAATCACAATAATATATGCTAGGCCAAGGGTGGTGCCTTTGGAGATAGCCATTGTTAATCTGCAAAGCTAAGCAACAACCATATTCTTGTTAACAAATATTTGCGAAGTTGATGACTAGAGACTGATATAGCTTAATGCATTTTGTGCATAGATACAATTGAACTGAAACCCTTGGTGGTTTATCAACGTATGTGCTTCATGTGTATTACATTGCAAATTTGCATGCATGCATGTATGGTGGTAATTGCAGAGGTGGTAATTAATACGTATATAGCAGTTTTTGGATTGACTTCACCTGAAAAAACTGATAATTGAAAAAGGATTTGGAAAACTTTCTCGTGAATTATGACCTAAAAGAAGCTACTCTTAAGGCTTAATTTCTGAACTCTAAGGGATTGCTAAAATCCTTTCATCTGCATATATATGTGTGAAAATTTGACAAAATGTATTTTTAACTTTCTATCTTATTTATTTGCCATGGAATAAAATGCAGAAAAGGCATTACCTTCTGAAGCTCAAATTCTTTGAACAGAAAACACATGGGAACTCAAGCTATTCACAATGCACATGCCATCTTTCTCGTATTTCTTGTAGAGAAAAATGAGTCAATTCCAACTAGAATTGAAACCCTTTAGAATTTTGTCAACGTGAAAAACCTAAATTGAAACCATGAAGAAAGTGGTTAAAAAATATGATTGATGGTGAGAACATAAACTGTTATCAGTTTGCTTGAAATGCATGGTATCAGAAGTTTTACCATAAAAAAGTGGTATTGTTTAACACCATGAGTTTCTTTACCAAATTGTAAAGCCCAAATAAAGATTTTTCTTCAAGTCTAATAATACCACCATGGTGTTCCATTTTATATCAGAAAAAAAAAATTAGTGTTCAGCACTCTCTAAATTCCTTTTTCACCTGAGAAGGGTGGTGGCAAGTTTTTAAATTTTCAGATGAATCCACTCCTCACACCATTATATTTTAGTTGAGAAATTATGCAGTTACTTTTCTAATTATAAATGGTAAGTATTTTATCAAATAGTGATTTTTTTTTAAATTTAATAAACGCTAAAATTGGTTAAAATCATATAAAAAATAATTACAAAAGATTGTATCTTTTATACAATTATACAGATGTTTTAGAAATTAGATAGAAAAGAGTCCAATTTATATTTATCTACAATTAAAAAAAGTTCCTTTTAAAGTGGATGATTTTATGAGTTTATTTAAAACAATAGTAACCTTTAATTTAAATCAGATTCTGTATTCTAATAAATTTCTGAATATTTAAAAAATTGGAAAAAGTCGTAATACTGTTTTAATAGCATTTTTTTTAATAGAATCATTCTTTAAAAGTGTAATTTGTAGACCGTTAATTATTTAAAAAAATATTATATTTTCTCCTAAGGCTATCCCTTAAGTAATTAACAAATTTCCTTTGACACAATTTCAGATTTTATTTTTCGTAACACATTTAATTAATTTTGGAAAAAAATTTCCAAAAACTTTGATGGGTGGCAGAGAAAATTGATGGGTGCAGAAAGAAGCCACCTGAATCGGTTTAAGTAATGTCACATATTGGATATTCATTCTAAACTGAGGTATGTTTCAGTAAAAGGGACCATTTGAAGGAGTTTCTAATATTTAAGAGAGTGTTTAAAATTATTTCTAATAAATTACTTAAGCAGATTCTTTTATTTTAGGATTTAATCAAACACAATATTTGTAATTTATTCAAGGGAGTTTATTAGTTTTGTCAGAGTCTTGTACTAATATGTCTGTTTCAAAGATTGAAGTTTATCACAGTTTTGTTTTTAATAAGGGTATCAGAGAATTAAGAAGAGAGGTGTATTTAAATGATCTTTAACTTTAACCCTTAAACTGTGTATAATTATTGGGTTTACCAAAACATAATTATAAATTTTATAATTTTAAAATGGTTTGACTCTTTAAAACATTTTATTTAAATAAGAAAAAAATGAACTTATTGATCTTTTTATTTGCATAGAATATTTCCATTACCATGAAATATAAAAATCATTTTAGCATTAATCATATTTAATAATTTACAAATATAAACAGGTGATTTTTTCTTTTTCTGATTGACCCCAGTTGGTGTTATTTTCTTTTTCAGCTGACACCAATTACTGACATTTTAGTTCATATGGACTGAAAAATTCAACCATTTTAATAAAGATCTATTATAGTTAATGTGTTATATTATTATCTTATCTCTAGTCATGACAGAAAAAAAGAAGACAGATTCAGACTCTAGTCATGACAGATAAAATAAAAGACAAATTTAAAGTTTAAGAAGACTCATATTGCCAATGCAATAGCAATAGCAACTAAGCAAAGTTAAAGTGATGCAACAAAACACCAAAAGTGATTATTTACTTCATGAAAAAACTCATCTAAAACGACACATTTACTGCAGGAGAACCACAAAGTAGTGAGCATAGTGAATGGGACAATATCTACCATTTATATAATAAAAGAGAATCCAATTTACAAATATCCAAGTTGTACTTATTGCTGTCTGTCAGTCCCTAAATTGAACCCCGAAGTAATAACAACTACTTCCTATACTCCAATTAAGTTAAAAACTTAACAAGCCAAGAACAGGATGAGGAAAACCAGTATGTTACAAAAATTGAAGACTAGTTTAGTTGCGTGGTGGTTAACTTATTCCATTCTCTCTTCTTTTAATGCTCTGTCAATTTGAATGCAAGCATAATATGGTAGAAGCAATCACAATGAATCAGCAACCATCATCGTTATAGCATCTGGTGAATGGTGTTTGGCATTAGGAAGTTGAATATCGGTTCATTGATCTTAAAGGGAAGAGGTGGCATTTGCTTCATTGCCTCTGACATGTCATTCATGCTGCCAAAACAATAAGACAAAAAGCAAATGAAAACAATGAAATTAATGCAGATGAATGCAAAAGAGTGCTAGTTTGTCATGAATATGTTCTTTTCATGCATTTGTTAGCAAGACTCATTAACAAATTCAATAAACATGAAGAGTAAACTACCATTTTAATCCTGAAATTGTGATGTGCTGTCATATTAGTTCCTGAAGTTAGAAAAATATCAAATAACCCTGAAATTGAAATTAGTCGGTCATACCAGTCCTCGCTACTAGTTCTGTTAGGGCATAAAGGTTAGGAAGTTATACAAATTTAAGAACTATAGTGATAGTATATTGTACATGTAAAGGGATCGAATGATACTTATTTGACATTATTCTAATTTAAAGGACTATTATGACAGCGTCTTACAATCTTAATAACTAAAATGATAGTTTACTCAAACATAAATCATCATATAAGGTGGAGAAAACATGAGCACTCAATTTAAACAAGTTGCTAGTTTAATGTAATAATATTTCACAACTATAAACCAAGTTTGTTTTCGACAAATCCAACTCTGCTGAAATTGTAAGAAAAAAATGACTCCAGGAAAAAACTGGAATTTTGGATCATATGCTAATGTTATGGCAGTATAGGATAATAGGAGATTATTCAGAACTTAAACTTTTGAGATAATTCACTTCAAATATACATATAAAAACAAAGCATTTCGCTTCCTTGTTATACCTTCTGATTGAGAATTAAAAGGAGAGTTACTGAATTGTTATGTTTTACTTTAGTATTGATCAAGGACTTACGAGTCATTCACACACCACAATGTAACAAAAAAAAAAAGATCACTTGAACAATTATTGCTTCGATTAACAGAATACACTTCTAAACAACAAAGAAACAGTTTCTAACTTACTCATTCAAAATTTTGATGATGTTGTCTCTCGTTTGGCTGAAAAGATTGATGTTATCCTGAAACTGGAAACAAGAGAACAGAAAAGGCTTAGGGTCAGCGTTACAGTGACCAAGAATGGCTTAAGAAAGCAAAGGTATAGATATATGAACCATACATGAGTTTTAGAACAGTCATTTATTCCGTTTTCAACATCTTAAGATACAAATGATGTCAGGTTATCAACTAAATTTGCACATGATACCTAACAACAAAAGCATAGAGGGGAAAAATATTCATAGAGTAACTGAGTAAATAAAAGCATTGATGCATCATCCAGAGGATGAGTGCCTGTGTTAAATAGAACACTTAAACTTCCCCCTTTACTCCATTAATTCACAAAGATCAATAAATCCACAGTGAACCATAAAGTTTATGAATCACAAACTTAAGGGAAATAAGACATTGCAACCTTAATGACAGCACTAATACTTAAAAGCTGACTTTGTATTCTACACATATTTAAAGGATACATAAACAAAAAAATTGAAAAAAAACACAGGTATTTATGCTCACATCTTTAACATTTTTTTAACTTTTCAAAAATGTTGTAATTGATAGATCTCTACAAACATAGTTTTACAAGCCTTGACTGATGACTGGATGAAGAATCTAACATCTGTGTGTTCTCTACCTAATTTAAACAAAATGAAAGTAAAGATAACAAGCTGAGACAAGTTCTCAACTAAAAAATAATGTAGTACCTTTGATAAGTATGTTATTTTCACCTTAATGAAAATAGATATAAAGGGACATTGAGGGAAATTGGGAAAGAGAGAAATAGGAGGAAAAATATATTCATACAAATATAACTAACAAAGTTACTTCAGCAATTGAGATTTATCCTTTTAGATGAAAAGATTATTTTTCCATGCATACTAAATCAATTAAACATGTAAAAAATTCACCTGAAGAGCAGCAAGATTGGTAGAGATATTATTCAAGGCCTGTGCATTTTGCTCTAAGAGCTCCCCTGCAGGGCCTCCAATAACTACAAAAGGAACAGAGCAAAGATCAATACAGACACTTCAACATTCAGAAGGAACAAGCAAAGAAAAAACACGAGATCTCCAAAACAACAAAAAGGGCCCACAAGACATAAAATCATAAATGCTAACATAAAAATATTCACTGCTAGGAAAGAAACGAACCTCTATGAGAGATGCTGTCATCATTATCCATCATCTTCATTGCAGGAGCATATGGGAAAACATTAGATTGAGCAGGAAAGTGAGAAGACCTCACTGCAGGATCTGAAACCTTTTCCTGGGATAAAAAAAAGCAGTTTTCCATAAATGCAATTATATGCGACATATCTGCATTGGTATGCACAAGAGTGAGAACACAAAATACCCATTCAAATAATACATAGATGATATCAAATAAATGTAACCAAAACCTTTCTATCTTTACTTTTCCTTGAAAATTCATCCTTCCTTCTCTTGCAATTTTCTTTTTTCTGTAGAAAAATGCAAGCCAATGTTGTTAGTCAGAGAAAGTAACCAATTTAAAAATCTTTGGTACTTGTTTGGAACTTTATGAAATATATATTTATTGAATATTAGTGGTAGATTATTAGATCTTAATGCTGATTAAATTGTAAATTTAACTACTGCAGGTGCATACAACAACTTTGAGTTATAACAATGCCTCCAAAAGAAAACCAAATAATTGCTTAAAGCAATCAATTACGAACTAGCTCAGCCTCTGAGAAATTGTGTTCATTTTAATGAGAGTATGCAGAAGCTAAGCCTAAAACAATCTCATCTTGTTTTGTTTTTCATCAAGAGAAAGTGCTGCAACTTGCAAAAGCTATGTAACTTTCTAGAACCATTCTAATTGCAGAAACTTCATAAATTAACCTTTCTTACAGAAGGTATGATGATTATCCTTAACCTTCAAAAAATAATAAACATAATGAAAGAAAAATAGTTCTATGTATCATCTCTACAAAAAATTTCAATAAGTACCCTATCTAAGCTGAAATGCAGGTCAAAGCATTCATAGTGACATAAACGACTTGTGACAACAACACGTATATAGCTTACATTCATCCACCTGACCCTCAGTGCTACATCCCGGACTGTCTTGTTATTTAGATTTATTGCTATCTTTGCATAGCGAGTGAGATTAGGTTCAGATGCAAACCTACAAGTAAAAAAACAAATTGTCTTTTCTTCAAACAATGACTAGCTATTGAACTTATTAAACACACTTACTGGTCAAGGAAAAGATGTTAGAAGGCAAACAACATAACACTGAAATCACTGAATAAGCACAGAACACAATTCAAACTGCAATAACCAATCCACAACATTACAAGGTCACAAAAATCCTTTAAAAGAAAAGGTGACACAAAAAAATATAGGTTAAAATACACTTTTATACTCAGTTTCTTGTGTGTTTCATTCTGGTTCCCTTAAAGTGTTTCTGTTGCACCATACTAACTTATAAATTTGGTAACATATGACCTGACAAACTATGAGAAGTGTCACGAGAAATAAGTAAGTGTTTGTTATGTTTGCCATAATTAACATTGTTAATACAAAAAAACTGACATAAGTGTTTGTTATGTTTGCCATAATTAACATTGTTAATACAAAAAAATTGACAAAAGTGTTTGTTATGTTTGCCATAATTAACATTGTTAATACAAAAAACTGAAGCTAAGAATTAATTTGTTCAAGATAAACATAGAGATTGAACTGAAGGATGACAAGTGAATTTAGTAAAGGAAAAAAAAAATACAGAAAAACCATTACACATAGTTTCCTTTGTCTCTCTCGTACTAAAGTTTAACACAGAACAGAGTTGTTCTCGACCAATTCAATCCGGAACTGCTTATCAGAACCTACTCCATATCAAATAAACCATATATATAACCAATTTATCTACCAATAACATCAAAATATTAATAAAGACACACTTTCAATTTCCAAAAACCATATGTATACCCTTTAAGATTGAAAAATAGAAAAGTAAAAACTGAAATAGTAAAGCAACAATCAACTCACAAAAAGGAAAGAAAAGAAGAATTAGTATCATACAGAGAGAGTCCTTCTTCGAGAATGGTTTGTTCTTGAGGGGTCCAATCGAGGGCGATGCCAGAGTTGTGCTTCATGGCGAGCGCGGTGGGCGAAGTGTCGGCTGCCAAATTCCCGTTGAACGACGACGCAACATGGGTTGTCTGTTCTTCTTCGTGATTCCCCAAAGGGTTAGCCATTGAAAATTGATGCCCCTTTTTCCTTTTCTTTCCAAAGATTCCAAGCCTGAATCTTTAAACGCGAATCTTTCCCAATTGGCCAAATTCCACAAAAAAAGTATCCTGATTGACAGTTGGTTCCCGCCAATTACCACATAACATTTGAAAATGAAACAAAAATTCAAAACAGGATTAAAAAAAGAGAGTGAAATTGATAACTATGAACAGGTTACAGTGAAGAAGAACCAGAAAGTATATAGATGATGGCAGAGAGAGATAGAGAAAGGGATTCACTCACTGTCAAAAATCAGAGAGGGATTCTTTTCTGTCTTTACCAAAGCTTTAGCTTTTGATTAACAAAGAATCATCAAAGGATAAACATTTTTTTTCATAAAACATGCTTTATTTTTTCTATAAAACATGAAGAATTTTTGCTTTAATAAAATAGAAAGAAAAAGAATATTATTTTTTAATATTTTTTATAAACAATAAAAATATGTACATGGGATTAAAATAAACTTTTTATCTATTTTGTAATTACTGATGATCATATATTTTTATTTATTTTGTAGATAAATTTTTAAAGTATTTAATAAATAAATAAAACAGTTAAACTAAATTTAATAAAATAATTATTAAAAAAGTAAAAAAAAATGTTTTAAATTAAAAAAAATATTTATTAAAAAATAAAATTAAAAATAAAAATATAGATACCAAAATTCCATAACTTTATATGTAAAGATTAAAAATATATTTTTGTCTCATTAAAAGATAAGCAAATAAATAATACATATAATTTACTCCTATAACTCATAACTATTATTTAAGATGAGCTTTTTCATTTTTTATACTATTGTTTCTTGAATATTATTACATTTTATTTATACTCACCGGCACATAAATATAAATGCTGGAAATATAAATAAATGATAATCTATCCTTTTTTTTTTTCAGTAATCAATTTGCTTGTGAAATGTAAGCCCCTTTTTCAGTGTATAAAGTTTGGGCCTGGCCTTTTCGGAGGCCCAAGGCCCTGCCCTACAGAATGACACCTACCCTACCAGCCACCCTCACTTTCTCATTTGCTTCTGTTTCAGAAAAACAGTTGCTCTCAACTTCTCTAAGAAAACAGAAGGACCTCTGCTAGGGCATACCATTTTCCATTTCCAAGCTAGCGTAACCATCCTGTACTCCTGGTAAGTCGAACTCTAGAGCTCTAGTCTACTCCTTCCCCTTTTTCATTTGCTGTTGAGCACTTCGGAGTAAGTTAGGGCTCGATCTCCTAACCCGTTTTAGTCTGGATCTTCATGTTTCAGCTCCGCCCTAGCTCCAGGAGCTGTGGTGTCCTTAGTTCGAACCTGTTTATTCAGTTGCTCTCCAAAACAGAGGTAAGGGGAGCTAGATTCATCTGTTTTAAGTTGTCCTTGGCTGTTTTTGGTCGCTTTCGTGTTTATATGCATGTATGATGTGTTTTATCGATTGAAATGGAGTTGCATGTGTGTTTGGGGGTAGATCTGGGCGGTTTCCGCCACTGCATGTGAGTTGACAGTGGTGAACTCTGCTATTTTCGCCCGAGCGAGCTTGTCTCGCCTAGGCGAGAGTATCAGAGTACTCACTGCCACGAGAGCTCGCCTAGGCGACCTGTCCGCGTTCTGAGCGACGCCATGTCTCGCTCAGGCGAGGGGGTCTCGCCTGAGCGAGAAATCGTGAAGAACCCCACGTTGCCCATCTCGCCTGAGCGAGAATTCGTGAAGTGGTCATGTCGCGCGTCTCGCCTGGGCGAGAATTCGGGATGAAACCCTGTTGCTTATCTCGCCTGGGCGAGAATCCGCTGCATCAGGAAGAGCAGCGTCTCGCCTGAGCGAGTGTGCGAGTGGGTGTTATGTTTCCTTGGCTGTTAGATGATTTATTGCATGCGTTGTTTTGGTTATTCCTCTTAAATATGATATGAGTGAATATGCTTGGGTGTTTGGGCTTTTATGAATGAAATTGGCATGTTTGGTGTGAGATCGATCATGGAGTTGCGGTTTCGTGAAGTTTTGACATGAGAACTGTATGTATGAGATCAAAGTGGTGGTTGTGGTATGAGAAACATGATTCTGATGATGTGATAGGCGTAATTCCATGAGTTCCATGGGGAGACTTCATGGTGGCGTGTAGTGTATATATTAGGATAAGGATTCAAGTAAGGATCGCATCCCGAAACTCTAAAGGGTCAGTGAGTCTCAAGTAGAGCAAACTGACCCAAGTGGTGAGAGTAGCGGGAGGCCCTAGTCTCTGGCAGGATAATGGCCTTAGACGCTTGAAGGCTAACCTCGTGAGTGGTAGGGTGAAACCCATTGGCAATGGCTCTGCAGAGCAGTAGAGGCCACCACGAGTGCAGGCGTCCGGTGAATCCGATCTTAATATATGTATCCGGATAATTGAGTCATAGTGTCCTGCTTGTTTGCTATAACATGATGTCTTGTGCCTATTGTGTTGCATGTTAAGGAATGTTTAAATACCTGTCTGTTGTATCATGATGAGATCAAATTGCACTAGCTTACCCTTGCATGTTTGTGTTTGTTTGCTGTTATGTTTTCTCTTTTGCGATGATCACCGTTTGGTGGGAGCAGATGAGAGGGAGACTCGAGGTGGATCCGGGAGACGCAGCGGTGCGGCCTAGATTTCATGTATGGAAGTTTTAAGAGTAGTTCCATGGCTATGTGGCCTTTTGTATCAGTTGCCAGTGGCAACTCCTTTTGCAAGACTGTTAAACTTTTAGATTGTGTTTTTCTTATGGCATGGTTGTATGCCTATGCACTCCTGTTAAGTATTTCCGGATAACTGTAATAGTTATCTCCTCTACGTTTTATATTCATCTAAGTGCTTCTCGTTATTATATCTGTGTGATATTTTATTTAGTAGTGTAATCTATTAAAATGGGATGTCACATGAAATGTATAAAGTGGTGATAATTTAGCTCTTCAACCTTTGTGTAATGTGATAAAAAATATAGTGTAGTTATAAATTATGTAAAAGGGATGAATTGTTGTTTAGACTTATAATTTAATACCAAATTAATTGTAAAATATATAATTTAATTCTAAATATTATTATTTTATGACAAATAATTTCATAAAAGCACATGTAACTGTTTAAGCTATTGCAATTTCAAATTCTTCTAGTTAGGTTAATTTTTTGGGTTTTCTGAACTCACACCACTCCTTAGGAATGAATCCGATTCCTTTTCAATCCGTAGCACGACCTCCTCCTCCTCCTTGGTTTCCGATATTACCGTCGGAACCACCGAATTCGACTTCCTTTTGGGAGAACAGAAATGTCAGCGATCGCCTCAGGGAATTGCAACACACTCTCAATCTCGCAAAGGCAATGTATGTTGTTCTTGTTTTACACTGCGAAAATCTCTTTCTGTTATTTTATGATTGTGAGCTATTCTCATTGAAATTTCTTAGCAGGATATCTGATATTGTTGAATTAGTTGGGTGTTATGTTGTGTAGGCAGAAGGAGCTAGAGATGTTGATGGTGATAAAAGATGGTAAAGGGGCTCTTGAAGGTGTGAAACTTGTCACAGATGAACCTTGCCTTTCTGGTTTTCTAAAATGTATAGAAGACGGAGGAGTTAGTGTAGAATCCCATGAATCATTTGCTGTGGAAGCAGCAAATTCTTTGATGTCAAAGCTAAGAGCTCAGCTGGAGCCTTTCCGGTATGTTGCCGATGAGGCAAGTCCATGGGAGGAGAAATCAGCTGTGGCTAGGCTTGCAAATAAAGTAAACAAGTCTAAACGGAATAAACTATGGAGGAAGAAGAAGAGGAAACGTGTTGCGGAGATGATTGCAAAGGTTGTTCTGCTTTTGTTTGATTTGGTTTGGTTTTGTTAGTTTTTGTCCCTTCATTGTAGCATCTGTTTGAGACTGCTTAATTAGTTGCTTCCTTTGTTGAAAAAAATCTAGGAGCGTGAGCAATTTGAACAAATTGACAGGGAAGCCGATGATTGGGTTGCTAGGGAAAAGGCCAAGGAAATTGCTAACAGCAAGGTATTGAAACTTTTTCAAAGTATGTCTACTTTTATTTTGACTGAAATTGGTAATTGTTTATTACTTGAAGCTGAATGAAATAGCATGCTAGTATGATTTTAAATTTTAATTAGGAAGGGTTCTCAACAAGATATATGATTAGAATGGGTTCTTAAGTAAACATGAACTACTAGTTCATTATGGTAAAGTTCTCATACTTCATTATTATTCTTATTAGTATTATCAGATTTATAGCGCACTCCCTGTTACTGTACTGTTTATATGGTTATATACTTCCAGTTTCAGAGCGAGGCTAATTGAAAGGCATTCAGGTTATGAAATTTCTAATAACACATTTCTACATATTTGCTTCAAATCAATGTGGCTATTTGTCTGACTTGTTTCAAACTCTTTGCTGCTATGTTGTCTTTAATGTTCTCTGTGGAAAATTAGGGAAGGGTAATATTGATTCATTGTTTTGTTAGTTGCCTATGGATATATTAGCAGTTACATTAGTTTGTATTACTAGTCTTATCTAGGAAGAATTTCTATTTACAGGTGTTGAAGATGAAAGAAATTGCGAAGTCTAAAGCCAAAGAAGAGAAGAAGAAACTAGAGGCTGAGGTAACTTTCTTTTTTATCAAATGACTGGTAAACCATTGCCAATTTATGGCTGCTGTGAACTCTGAAGAACTTGGTCGAATATTCAATGCAATATAACATATGTTATGACTTTCACTTGCACAGGTTGCACTTATTAACTACCTAAATCATATAATTTCTCCCTTTATTTTTCAGTGCAGTATGTTTCTTAGCTCCTCGCCATTAAATTCATTTTTTTTTCTTATCTTTCTTTTTGTTGTTTTTGTGGCTGCCATGCCAAAGGGTTCATGGCCTTTTTTGTTGGTATGTGTCTCTTAAAAAGCATATGCATCGCTTTTATCTCTTTGTATGTTTATTTGCTGAACAAGAATCATGCCATTTATTTGCATCCCTAATCATTTCCTCTTACTTTCCCATTGCGTGATAATTAATTGATTCTCTTACATTACTTTATATCGCAGCTTGAGCTGCTCTTGGTAGTGGAGAAGCTTCAGGAGTTGCGCTCCATAAGAATACAAAGGTTGAAAAAACAAGGTATATATAATCTGCTTCTAGTTATCTGTGGTATGAACTTATGATTATTACAGTGCACCTTATTATTATAGTCTATCCTTGCTACCATATGTAACATTTTAGCTTGTTATATTAATTTTTTTACCTTCACAGTTCTGAATACTGGTTTATGATTGATTGATTGATCACATTTATAAATTACGTGTGCCATAGTTCAAGATCTGATACTTTAGCATTTTTATTCTGAATAGATAAGTATTCACCTTATAAATGTATCGTGAGAAATATCTAATCAGCACATTTGTTTATTATCAAACTGAAAGTATACATTCGTAATGGTTTTAGTTGTTTTTCTAATTGGAAAATCTGCAATATTCACATTTCTTGTGCATGCAAGAGTTTGTAATATTCACATATTTAACGTATAATTTTCTTATGATTTTTTAAAAATGATCAGGCCATTTTCTCCCAGAGGAGGATGACAAGTTTCTTGAGAGAGTTCAAGCTGCAGTGGAAGAAGAGGAGCGTGAAGCTTTGGCTGCAGTTGAAGCAGATGCTGCTAAAGAAGCAATTGCAACTGCTGAGGAATCCAGGAAAGCTATTCAGAATCAAGGGAAACCATCAAAAGAAGACAATGATGATAGTGAAGTAAAGGAGAACAAAGAGCAAATAGTTTCCAGTGTGACTGAAGACGGATCTGGAGCATTGGATGAGAATAAATCCAGTAAAATAGGACAGATCAGTGGAGGAGCATATGATCCTTTGGCAAATTTACCCATTGAGTTCTACCATTATTATCATGGAAGTAACAATGATATGGGTACACTTATTGAGGTAAACTCGACTAATTTCGTTTTTAAATTCTACATTATCTTGCATAGCAACACTTTTCTTTTTGTTTTCTCAGAATAAATACATAATTAGTCTGCTCGTTTTACCTGACTGATAGCCTAATGATGCTAAGTTTTTTTTTATAATTACCATCTTGTTTAATTCGCTTGCTTGTTCATTATAATTTTTTTATTGTTAATGTTAAGGCTGTCATACAATCTCATGCAGGTTAGAAGAGGATGGGATGCCTACATCAGACCTGGAGGAAGGTAAGAATGATGAAACTTTTGTGGTGATGCTTAATTCTTTGCGTGGGGTGATCATTAAGGGATATTTTACTTATAGATCTCAATGCCCGAAGTAATTTCACATATAAATCTCTCATTGATGAATATTTTACCTCATTTCTTAAGGGCATACCAAAGTTGCTTTTTAGTGAAATATTTTTCTGTTGTATGCTTATCTATGATTATATTTCAACAGAGTTGAGAGAGAGAACGTTGGGTGTTAAGTTCTTAAAATATATTCATGAGAGGTCAAGACTCTGACTAAAGTACCAGACTCACCACCACCTTTTATTACGCTAATGATCTGTACATACTATATTAGTATATCACACAATCTGTTCCTCTGTTCCACTGTTCTTACTTCACATATTAGTGCTGTAGTTACGTTTAAAATTTATTTTCATAATTGCTTTCACTTATTTTGGTTAGTTTCTAGTATGCACGCATCGTAATCAATGAATGTGAAAAATGAAAATCAATATTTTATCTTATTTGACATTTTTTCCTTGCATCCAGCCGCATACCCGGGCACTGGGTTCAGCCTCCTCCACCAGCTAATGAGATATGGGCATCTTACTTGGTGAGGCCTAGATGATTAGTTAACAAATCAACAGTGTTGTACAAAAGATGTTATCCCCTCATATGGTAAGTTTTGAAGGTTTGACCTATGTTCCTGGCCAACCTCACCTATATGCTTTGTGGCAGCATGTTTATATTTTTGTAACTTGCTCATCATGTATTCAGTTCAGACGTTGATAATCATTATTGTTAAACTTACATGAAGATAAAGAGAAAAAATTACTTATACTCACTTTTTGCAAACAAAAATGGCAACTCACCTTGAAAGGAACGCTATAATAGACTCGTCGATTTACAGTTAAATAAGATTTCATTGTTAAAACGTAAATTGCATGCTTTCAGAAACCTTGTTATATATTAGTTACAATCTAACCGTGACGTGAAGTGGAAGTTGAAACACATGGAAAATAGAGCAGAGGTTCAGAGAATAGCGATGGATTGTCAAACCAATATTTTAGTCCTTCTGTTAGTAGGATTATTGACAGAAGTTGAAATCATTAATTATCATAGCGACTCCTTTTTCACTCTTAGATGACTCTAAATTGTCAGGTACAATGTAGAGTAGACTTTTCAACTCCGGTGGAAGTTCAAATATTGATGCTTTTGTTGGAAAAGTACTTCATCAACTGCTGAGTGTTGTGGAAATGAAAGACAGCCGAATGAAGTTGAGATCCACCCTGGAAGAACAGCAATTCAGCATTGAAATAGTAGAACCAGTGACTGAGTAGATAGATTATCTTAACAAGCGATTGTGTTTGATAACCAAATGGCAGAAAAAACCTCAAAAGGTGTTGCTTCGGGTGGCTTGTATATAAATTTTTACTGGCAACTATAATCCTATGAAATGGCACATGCATTTGATATAAAGCGAAAAATTCAAGTGTTTTGAAGGTGAGAATATGCAGCAGTAGGCCCATCTGCACTAATGAGAGAGGACATGGAACTCTGTAGAAAGTGCATCAGAAAAAATCAATCAAATGGCTGTTTATTGGTGCACCCTATCAAATATGTGAATTTTGGATTTTACTTTCCGGAATACTCTAGACTAATTCCGGAAAACATTAGTATTAGAGATTTCTTTTTCCAGAAGTATATGTTATGTCTCCGAAAACACGAATGAATCTGGATACCAAATTCCCACCACCATCCCTATTCGGAATCAAAATTTCTAGAAGCCTATATTGTCATGATGGGTGCAAGAAGAAATTTGATGGAATGTTGGAAGAAATTTGTGGAAGTCAAAATTGACTTTTGAATTATGTAATTTAGAAGGCAAAAGTGACATCTAGAAGTTAGAGAATGTTAAGAAAAAGAAAATTAACTTTTCAGATTGTACAATTAGAATGTTATTTGACTTTTAAATTACGTAATTTGGAAATCACTTTTAGTTTTTGAACTATACGATCTGAAAGTTATCTTTTAATTTTGGATTATTCAATTCAAAAGTCACTTTTGACTTTTGTATTATGCGAAAAATCATTTTTTTCTCAAAAAAATTGAGACTACATAATTTGAATTTTTTTTCAATTGAGTTTTGAACTGCTCAATGTGATTTATTTTTTGTATTTAGATTTGTAATTCGGAAGTATATTTTTTAAGAGAAAAATGACTTGTAGATTTTATAATCTACAAGTCATTGATTTTTAAATTGTGCAATTCATAAAGGCAAAATGAATAAAAAAAAAATGGGAGTACATTAGAAAAGTTATGAAGGTGCAGAAAGAAAGTGGCTTTTGATTGTTGTGTTTTTATTTGGGTAGCTACATGCAACACTGGATGGACCGAGGTAAAAAACCAAGACTATTGCTTTCTGCACCTATCAAAAATTTTGCTGCACCTCGTCAAAGGTTTCCGATTTTTTTTTTCCATTGTAGAAGTGGGGTGGTTGTCTTCCAAAAAAAAAACAGATTTATTTTGATGTGTTTGGAAAAATGAAATCCGGAATAATAGGGAATTAGGGCATTAAGAATATTAATGATTTCTCCTCTACCTATATAATGAGTTTTATTTTATGTGATGTGTTTTAATATAAATGTTATAGACTAATATTTTTTAGAGTTAAATATGTTTTTGGTCACTCAAGTTTCAGTGAATTTTGGAATTAGTCCCTCATCAAAACTTTATATCAATTTAGTCCTTCATCTTTCAAAATGCATGAATTTAGTCCTTTTAATCAAATTTTGTTAAGTTTATCTAACGTTTCAAGCACATTTCATGATAGTATTTAAGTTAACATTGAAGCAAAAATGTGTCAAATAGTGTAAATAATTTAAATACTATCATGAAATGCGCTTGAAAATCAGATAAACTTAACAAAATTTGGTTAAAAGGACTAAATTCATGCATTTTGAAAGATGAAGGACTAAATTGGTCAAAAGTTTTGATGAGTGACTAATTCCAAATTTTGCTGAAACTTGAGGACAAAAATATATTTAACCCTATTTTTTATAAAAGACTTTATGAGAAAGAATATCTTATGTTAAGATTGTAACGTGAAATAGTTTAAAATTCATCGTATTTTGCTTTTCGTCTCACATATGGGATTTGTTAAACAATACGTACAAGTTTTCTTCGTGAGATCTAAGACAACGAAATCAAAAGTAAAAAATATTATCAACATATAAGACTATACCATATATAATATCATTTTCTATTAATAAAAAACTAGCAATGAAAACTACCATTTTACATAAACAATTTGAAATCAAATCATATTATTTGATTTTAAACAATTATAAGATTTTTTTTATGTTACATATTAGCCTTTTCACGTTATCGTCCACAGTTAGTAGATAATTAATAAAACCATACAAAACACTTTCTTTTTGTGGTTGAGGACCTAGAAAAAGAAAAAAAAACATATATTGTATAAATAAAATATACAATTAACATATCATCAATAGAGAGGAATATGACCTCTCCGGACTCTTTATAGATATTCTTTTATATATTTATAATATATATATATATATATATATATATATATATATATTTGTTTGGTTTTCAGAAATATTTTAATTATTATTTCCATTGTGAAAAAGTATTTACAATTTTTTATTTTAATAAAAAGTGTATTTCATAAATAATTACGAAAACAGTGGAAGGGATTAAATCATGTTTTTTATTATTTTGTATAAACATTATAAAATAAAATGATAATAAGGTGATGATATTTCTATTTTTGTGAAACTGAAAATGTATTTTTCCCTCAATCTAAATTATTGATTATTTTTTTTTAATATTTTCAATCTGCAAAATTTTATTTAATATAATAGACTTTTCTAAATATGTTAAACAAAAATAATATAAAAATATATTATATTTTTGTAAGTTGAAACATCTACCTTTGATACAACTACTAATCTATAACGATTAATAATGTGGGTTGATTTTTTTAACTATTTTTTTTATTTTTTAAATATAATTAACTTTCTTTATCTGTTTCATAGTTTTTAAGAAACTATTCACAAAAAGTAGTAATTGTTATGTTTTTATTGTGTAATTATAACATTATAGTAGTTAATAAAAAAAAATCTCATTTTATAACTACTTTTTGTATGTAAACATATTTTATAAATTTCATATAAATTTTAGTACTAATTTTTTATTTATAATAATTATTATAATAGTTATTTTGTATTTATGTTTATTATTTAAAAAAAATAGCACATAACATAGTACGAGCATTTTTTTTATTGCTCGCAAAAGATAGACATATTTACATCTATCCAACTTTTAAAAAAATAATTGATTTACAAATACTTTTTATCCTTTGGAATTTTAGTGATCAAATGAATTACTTATATATATATATATATATATATATATATATATATATATATATATATATATATATTATAACAAATTAGTTTAGTAAATTAAAAAAAAAAAAATCTTACAAGTTACTACTGTATAACTTCAACAGATTAACTGTGTTTAACTGTTTTTGATGCATCAAATGGATTAATTTTGAAGAAATTACGTAACTAATCCATTAAAAAAATAAAAACAATCAATAATAGTTATCTTCTCGCTGTAATACTTTGTTGGTTTTAATAGTTGTATTATAGTGTATAAGAGGAAGGAAAATGGTGAATTTGCATAGATGATTTGAGGTTTGGAAATATAGAAAAACAATGTTTCCTTGATTTAGATTCTTTGATAAAGACATACTGGTATTGAATGTTAGGAAAAAGATAATAAAAAAATAAGGAGAACAAAATAAACGACACAAAAAATATGTAACCTGACCAAAGCTCTCCATATTAAGAAAAATGACTATTGATACCAATGGTTAGGTTTACAGAAGAGGTTTCACTTGGGAGAACAAAGACTGAGACATGAACCCAACCATATAAGGAATTGACATCACTTTCAACCAAAAACCTTAAAACCTTAAGACGATGAGTTTATAAGTCTTTATTCTTATATAGTGCTTCACTTTCTCATTTCTAGCCAATGTAGGACTTAGACTCACACTTAAATTTCTAACATTGAAACCTCTCATGAATATACTTCTACACATATAGTTGAGTATTTGGCTTGAGAGTGCAAAGATTATATGCATTGATCAAACACACTCACACAACTATCACCTTGTAAAAACATAAAGATTTCAACTTTCACATTAATGCAAATCTTGATCATAACATAATGTCATTGCTTAATATAAGGATCCATGGTCTATCATTTCACAAAGTTGCATTGTTAAAAATGCAAATGAACTTTTTATATGAAACACACCATAATTTTTAGAGATAATGATACAACATAAAATATTTCTGAAAATCACATAATTCTATGATAATATTAATATGGTTAATAATTTCATTTGAAATATTGTTCGTTTTGAAATTCATATCTACGTGATTGTTTTGTCTTTGTAAAGTGTCTTAAAAGATTAAAGGATAAATTATATTTAAAATTATATTTAAACTCGATCCCTAAACAATGTAAAATTATTAAGCGTACCATAATTTACTCAATTTAATATGTTAATATGTGTGAAAGTATTTTACCATCTTATGTCATGTATTGAGAGTGAGAAGTCGTCCTATAACTCCTCTTTCTTCAATCCTTCATAGTGTCTCTAGTTTCAATTCCTTCACAAAAATTGTAATTTCTTATTAGACAAGCATAATTGAAAGTTGAAAGTTGGATGAAATACATCAAACAATATGAAATTTCTTTCATCGTTGAAAGAAGGTGTTTCTCGTTAATCGAGCATCATGATCCTCTTGTGAGACAAGATTATGCCTCATTGGATAAGGAGTTCCTAAAATGACTTTCACTTCTAAACCTCAAGCTTTCATTTATTTACAAAAAATGAGAATTAATAATCACTTCTATCTCTAAAAGAAAGTGTTTAAATCATACATTAGTTATCAAATACAAAATTCATGACACAACGATAAATCGAGAAATCTAATTAGCAAGATAAAATAAAATATTATCATTTCGTTAAGAAATGAACTTTAAACCAAAAGTAAACTTCGTTACAATAAATTATAACTTGTGACTCTCATGTCATGTTAAAAATTATATTTAAAGTCTAACTCAATATTTCAAAATTGACTTATAAAATAAGATTTATACCTATTATACTATAAATTGACTTTATCTTTACAACACATTTATCATACTATTTTTATCTTCTGTAAAACTTTAATTTGAGGAAGTCTAATTGTTAAATATTGAATATTACAAGGGAAAAAAAATGCAAATCTCACCCCAAAAGACCACATTAATTACTTTATATTGACTATTTTTTTCTAAAATAAAATAAATTAAGATATATTCGTATTAATTTTAATTAAAGCTATGATTATTTAACAAATACTTATAACTTAAAAATGTCAATACATATCTATAACAAAACAAAAATGAAAGTTGTATAAGAATCAAAACATAGAAAATTTTATTAAGAACAAAATATAAAAAAATTATTTGAGAACAAAATAGAAAAAGCAATTAAACATTATACTCAACTAGCAAGTTGTCATATAAGAGATAATTCATCATTTAGCTAATGTTAGTAAACAATAAAGACTAAAATAGAAATATTTTTTTTATCAAAAATCAAAACAAAAAAAACTTATTACGATATGCAAAATGGGGAAGTTAAAAGAATTTACTTACGCCAAATTAATAACACTGAAAAAAATTCTACAGAAGCAAGATATTAAGTATGAATCATTAAATATATAACATAAAAAAAACGTAGAAAAATGGTTCCAAAATGACAATATGACCTAAGGAGACAGCTTAGGGTTCGAAAAAAAACAAAAAACAAAAAGCGCATCATTCTCAACATCTGCACTCCATCACCACAATTAATATTTTATTTATTGAAATATAGTTGTCTATCCATCCACAAGATTCTGATTCCACACGAATTCTGGTGGTTAGCTATTTCATGTCCATGAATTAATAATTAATTAAAATACAGTTATTATTACAAAGCATGTCTGGGAAAAAAAAGAAAGAAACTCTTGCATTAGAAGTTGGTTTTTTTCATTTATTTTTTCTGTTCTAAAAGTCTTTATCAGATTCAAACATGCAGATAAGATTTTTTTATTGTGTTCGTGCCTATATTAAGAACGGAGGCTTAGACAAAGAAGGGTAGATCACCACCATAAACGGTTTTCTATTTTTAGTAAACACTTTTTGTACTTCTAAGTAAACACTTTATGCGAAACTGCTGCAAAAATCATACACTACTCACTTCTCATACATTCCCTTTTATGGAATCTTTCTTTTCCACCTACTCTTTGCTACTATTAGCTTCCATCAAGGAAGACAGTTTCTGGGTTTGTGAAAATTCTGTATTTTGACTTCAAAGTTTCAAGCTTTTGGAATTTTAGAACAGTTGTTTCTTTTGGGTCGGAATGTGAAAGCTTGTCTGATAAGAAGACAGACATCTTAGCTCAAGAAAATATTTCAGGTACTTATAGATTGTTCAATAAAGAGGTTACTCATGTTCCTGTGAAGAGCTTGCATTCACACTGACATTAAGTGCATTAGAAAACTGGGAGTTTCTCAGTATCATAAATGGTTGACACCATTTATGAATCCTTGATCTTGGTGCATAAACTGTGTGTTAAATTCTTCTATTGATGCACTTGCTCTGGTGCAAGCTTTCAGAACCCAACTTCATGGTTAAGTTTGTCTTTTGTTTTCAATAGGTTTGTTGTTTGTTTGATGTGTCGTGATGTTTTAAACACCTTTTGTGCTGAATTTGTTGTTATATACAGTTGTGCCAATTTTAAGATTGGATTAAAAAATAGCTTTAGGGCAGTTGGCGGCTACTCATTAGTTTGGCTGGCGAATTTTGACTGTAGGATGTGATGATTTGCTTATATTAATTCTTCTAATTAAAACTTTTACTAAAACGAGGACTTTGAACTAATGAATGATTCTTGAATCATGAATTCTAATTCCCCGAAGTTTCAAATACCAGATTTTAAGTGAGGTGATGTTTTTTTTTAATTACTCGTTATTGTTGCGTATAGTTTTTCTGCTCGGTTCTTATACTTCACAAATTATTATCAAGTTCCTGTGAAAAAACCCCTTTTAATCCCTTTTATTCTTTGTTAAAGAGATAAAGAAGAATAAAAATGATATGCAGAGACAGAGACAACAGAGATTAAAACTGGTATGTGGAAGGAGTGACAGAAGATGTTTTTAAGTATGAAGATTATAAGAAAAGTATTTGTAGCCATAGACAACAAACGAATGGTTTAACCTTTTTTAATCTCTGTTTGATTTTGTTGTTTTACTTTCTGTGATGAGAAGACTTTTGTGTTATGATTTTCAGTGTAAACCTCGGAGGCTTTTAGGATGTTGGTAAACTGGGAAGAAGCCTCTGGTGCAAATTTTTATTCAAAGGGACTAACATACGTCAAATTCTAAACTTCAATTTTTCTCTTCAACCAAACCATGGAAGATCATTTTTCCCCAAAGGGGAATGAAACTGGCTATTGCACATCACCCTGTGCACAGTTGGAGGAATCAACATCGGTTGATGTTGGGATGAAAAAATCTGCTTCAGAGGACATGTTTAGCAATTTCTCTGAGCTCATGAACTTTGATACCTATGCTGGTTGGAGCAATAGTTCATCTATGACTTATCAGAGTTTGGCAAATGTGTTTTCATCCTTTTCCTCAGCATCATATCCACCATCCGATGGATTGAATCTGGTGGAACATGGCAATGTTCCATGCTTCATGACAGAAGTCAGTGAAATTCACAATGGTATGGAAAGTTCTCCTAGTTGTGAAGAGAGAGGTATATTTCAGCAAATGGATATCCAACTTGGTTTCTTAGATGAAGCAAATGATTCAAATAGCTTTGACTCAAAACAAAATCGTAATGGTTCATATCAGCAACTTAATACCTCAGACATGTGCAATTACTTGATATCCAGGTCATCGGGGAGGCCACTTGATGATAGAATGTTGAGGGCTTTGTCCTTCTTTATGGAATCAGTTGATGAGGGAATGCTGGCACAAGTTTGGGTACCTATAAAGCATGGTGATGAATTCATCTTAAGCACAAGTGAACAACCTTATTTGTTAGATCCAAAGCTTGCAGGGTATAGAGAGGTGTCAAGGGCATTCACATTTTCTGCAGAAGGAAAGAAAGGATCATGTCCAGGGCTTCCTGCACGAGTGTTTGCATCACATGTTCCTGAATGGACTTCCAATGTTGGTTACTATAATAAAAATGAGTACTTAAGGTTGGACCATGCAATGAGTCATGAAATTCGTGGATCTATTGCTCTTCCTGTTTCTGATATGCATTCTCAAGAGCCATGTGCTGTATTGGAACTGGTCACTACAAAGGAAAAACCTAATTTTGACAGAGAATTAGAAATTGTTACTCATGCCCTCCAGGTGGGTTTTTTCTTCTTCTACTTCTAGTGTACACTTTAATTTCTGCAGTTTCTTCTGTTACTGCTTCTTATATTATGTCTGTTTAAGAAAATTTCTACCTTGCTGCCAAAGTATCTTATGTTGTTTTCTGTATATATTTGATGTTTATCTCTTGCTGTAGTTGAGGACAAGTTAGGAAAGAAGATTTTCTAAGCGTGTGCAGTCATATTTCTTGTGATCAAACTAAGATTAGTTTGCAAAAATTGGAGCCTTCATATCATACTAATCTATTTCTAGTCTATAGTCATCCTTTGTAGGGTTAGATGTTTACTTGTATGAGAAACCTCTACAATTACTAGGAAAAGTAGCCTATTTCTAAGTCCTAGATATTTCCATATTATGTTATCATTGAAGGTACTAATGATAAATATCCTTATAATGACATTATGCAGCTTGTAAATTTAAAGACTACTATGCCTCCACGACTTCTTCCCCAGGTAACAATAATCCATACTATGATGATTTATCATATTGATCTTTCCCCACCGTGAAGGCAAAGCTAAACTTTCTGAATTTTCAATGATAACCTTAACATTAACTGACAGCTTTATAATTTTATCTGACCAGATAATAACCCTAACATATCTAAGTAATATACATGTGACCAGAAAAATTTTAACACTTATTAGTGGTTCTTTTTCTGCAGTGTCTATCAAGTAACAAAAGAGCTGCTTTAACAGAGATAGTTGATGTGTTACGTGCGGTGTGTCATGCACATAGGTTGCCACTAGCACTGACATGGATTCCCTGTTGCTACAGTGAGGGAATAGGAGATGAAGCTGAGAGAATACGGATCAAAGAAGGTCATACAAGTTCTGATGAAAAATGTGTGCTATGTGTTGAGGAATCAGCTTCCTATATAAATGATGGAGCAATAGGAGGATTTGTTCATGCATGCGTTGAACATCATCTTGAGGAAGGGCAAGGTATAGCAGGGAAAGCTCTTCAATCAAATCATCCATTCTTCTACACTGATGTGAAGACATATGATATTAGTGAATACCCTCTTGTTCATCATGCACGCAAATATAACTTGAATGCTGCAGTTGCAATTCGGCTAAGGAGTACCTTTACCAATGATGATGATTACATATTAGAGTTCTTTCTGCCAGTGAACATGACAGGGAGTTCAGAGCAACAACTTTTATTGGATAATCTCTCAGGTACCATGAGGAGAATTTGTAGGAGTTTGAGAACAGTTTCAGATGCTGAAATAACAGGAATAGAAGGATCCGTAGCTGGGTTTCCAAAGGAAAAAATCACATATTTTTTTCCAATGTCCAGAAGAAACTCTCAGATAGCATTTATAAATGATGATCATGATTCGGTTCAGAAGATGTCCTTGAAGGCATCTAACAATGGAATTGAAGATGCTCATGGCCAGGTACATCTTGAATTCATCTAACAATGAGTTGATGTAGAAAAAACTTCATGGAATATGCTTCAACTTTGTAACTTGGTGTGATGATTTCGGGATTGAACTTTGACATCGTAGGAATTTGTGTTGTAGGTGATGAATGGACCAAGAAAACAGATTGAGAAAAAGAGAAGTACAGTGGAGAAGAATGTTAGTTTGAGTGTTCTACAACAGTACTTCTCTGGTAGTCTGAAAGATGCTGCAAAAAGCATTGGTGGTGAGACCCTGATGTTATTTCTGTTAACTTCTTCACATTTTTTTTAACTCTGATTAATGTTTTTGGGTTATACGAGGATGTTTGTCATAAATCATAAATTCACAACCCTTACTTTTTTTTTTTTGAATTTGGAAGATCAAAAGAGGATTCACTCTAAACTTTAAGAATCAGAAACACAATCAAGTTTTCTGAGAGATAATTCTTGTTAACAGAGTCAGTTTTTTCTTCTTTGAACAGTTTGCCCAACAACTCTAAAAAGGATATGCAGGCAACATGGAATTTCAAGATGGCCATCTCGGAAGATCAATAAAGTGAATCGTTCATTAAAGAAGATACAAACTGTGCTTGATTCTGTCCAGGGAGTGGAAGGAGGGTTGAAGTTTGATCCTTATACTGGGGGGTTTATAGCTGGAGGATCACTGATGCAAGAAATTGACACACATAAATATATTCTGTTTCCTGAGAAAAGTGCTGTGAAAGATCCTAAGCAAGCAACACAAAAACCAGTCTCAGTAGTTTCAGCACCAGGCAGCACTAGTGAGAATTCAACAATTAAGTTGGATGATGATGATGGTGTTTGTTTGGTGGGAAACAAGATTGTAGACTCCAGAAGTGTACTTTTATCTCATACCAGTGAGGGAGGATTGAAAAAAGACAATGCTTCTTCTGGTGATTGTTGTGAAGATTCAAAGTCAGTGGCCAAGGCCAAGAATCAGGATTGTCCTGAACAAACATGTTCAATATCCTTGGTTACTGATGAGGCTGAAGTTGGAGTAGATGGGGGAGAGGGAATTGAAGAACATAACCACCTTAATTCTTCAAGCACCACAAACTCATCCAATGGCTCTGGCTCAATGATGCATGGCAGTTCATCATGCTCTCAAAGCTTTGAGAATCAAAAACACTCAAAAGTAAAATCAACTTGTGTTGATAGTGAGTCAAAGATGATTGTGAAAGCTAGCTATAGGGGAGACACTATTCGTTTCAAGTTTGATCCATCCGCAGGTTGTTTGCAGCTATATGAAGAAGTTGCAACAAGGTTCAAACTCCAAAACGGGTCATTCAAGCTCAAATATCTAGATGATGAAGAGGAATGGGTGATGTTGGAGAATGAGTCAGATTTGCAAGAGTGTGTAGAAATTTTGCATGACATTGGCACACGTTGTGTGAAGTTTCTGGTTCGTGATGTGGCTTGTGTTTTGAGCAGTTGTGGCAGCAACAATTGCTTCTTGTCAGAGAGTTCATAGTGTGTGGCATGTTCCATGGCTTCAACAATGTTTTGTTATTTTGTCACATATGATTAGGGTTTTGGTTCACACTTGATTCTACTCTAATAGCCACCAATGACACATGCAAATTTCTTCATTTTGTGTGAAGATGTTGCAAGTGTCATCTGTGGCCATTGAGTCAAATATTTGTTACAATGCTATCTTCTAAGGGTGGCTGTTTTCAGTAGATAGAAAGATAAACTCACATGATAGCAGTAGCATGTTGAATATGTAGTTTTCTCTGTATGCTTTTTATAGCTGTAGACAAGACTAATGTAAATAGCTCCATCTTAAAAAAAAAATCTTCAGTTTTATACGAAGTTACATGGTGAATAAAGAAAGTTAAATACAACAAAGAAATCTATATTCTTATTGTCTTAATATATATGAATTGACCTCAAATTTTATTTGTAGTTTTATATATGGGGTTTTATATCTAATGACTAAAAATTCGTTTAAAGATATATATTTAAAATTTTGGTTTAATTAGTCGGATGTTATCTATTTTCGTTTAGATATGTCAATTTGGTACCACTTTTAAAAATATGTCAATCTAGTCCCAATTTTTTGAAAAAGTGTCTTAATGAGATCCTTTTCAGACAAAAATGACTAAAGCCTTTAATTTAATTCATGACTTTTGCCATTGATATAAATATCAATACTTAATTTTGTAAGTCATTTTAAATATCAATAATATTGTTAACTGTGTTAATAATTTTTTGTTGAAAATGACCTAATCGAGGTATTTTTGCAAAATTTGGGACTCAATTGATACCTTTTTAAAATCTACCAAACTGACACATTTAAATGAAAATAGGTATCATCTGACTAATTAAACCTAAAATTTAATATTATTTTTTTATAAGGTAACTATGTTTTTAAATTGATATTTTATATCAATTATTTTCATGCCTGTTTTAATCTAAATAATATTTTTACATCGTCCAAAATATTTAAAATTATTAAAGACAGAATAATTGATAAGTTAAAGCTTTGAGACCAACTTTTTATAGAATTGAGAATTCACATGTGGAGGTTGGCTTTTTTGAAAGGGAAGAAAAACGGAAAACACATGGTGGAGTAAAAAGGTCGGAACAACATAGAAGAAGCTTCTTGGAATGAGTAATTAAAATTATTTATCATAAGAAAAATTGACATGCTTAATCAATAAAATATTTTTTAATATTTTAATTATTTTATTGATATCCCTAATTAAATGAGTTCACATCATATTTTACCTTTTTATCACAGAAACAAAAACTAATGAAAAATGAGGAAATGTTTTCACCGTCCAGATCCACTCAACAGAAGATAAATCAATGGCTGAAATCCAAGTAATTAATTATTAAAAAACCTTTTTTTCTGAGATAATGCTGGATTAGCAATAGGAAAAAAATTGTACAACGTATAAATCGAGTTGAGTTGTTGTCTGGAAGAGCTTACGCTCTCTGATCGCAATTCGCATGGAACCATCAGCTTCAGGTTCATTTCGGAAAACCCTAAATCTTTTAAATTTCTTGTTTTTCTAATTTCGTTGATTAAAGAAAAGGGGTAATTAGTATTGCTGTTGTTGTTCTAATTTTGCTTGGTGAAGCCAAATGAAAATAAAGAAAAGGGGTAACAGCCACCATCACCTTGATCTTTTTGATTTGCCTGATTTTTGTGTGGAGATTATTAGTTAATTAAATTTCATAGTTTTGCGTCTAATGATTTGGCAATTCTAGCGGTTCAGTCAAATGGGATTAATTACGATGTAGTATTCTGAACATTATCAAAAAGAAGTGTGTGGTTTGTGTCGGCATTGGAGACAGGCGAGGTTTTGATTTGTGTTTCCTGGGTGGTGATGATTATGGAATCTGTCTTTCATCCCTCTTCATGGGATTTCCTTCCAACAATTTTATAGTTTTGTGTTGCAGCTCCACCTAAACCGTGGGAGAAAGTAGCATCCTCATCTGGGACTGCACCTTTTAAACCCCCATCAGCAGGTAGAACGAGTGATGTAGTTGAGTCTTCAGGAACTGCAAAACCTGGGGAAATAGTTTCAGCTTCCAATAACACTGCAGCTGTCAATAGGAATTCTCTTGGAAGACCTCTTCCCACAAGGCCTTGGGAACAGAGTTATGGAACTACCAGCTATGGAGGTGTCTTTTTTATGTTAAATTGCTTCTAGTCTCACATATTTGGCTTCCTGTCCTTTTGGCCTTTTCCTTGATTTACCTATTTTTATGAATCTTTTCATTTATGATTTACAGGTTATGGTTCTACAATGAATTACAATTCTGGATATGGATCTTATGGTGGAGTGGGAGGGCTTAGTGGTGGAGGAATGTATGGCAACAGTATGTACAGGGGAGGATATGGGGGGCTTTATGGATCCTCTGGGATGTATGGAGGGGGAATGTATAATGGTGGTGGCTTTGGTGGTCCAATGGGTGGTGGTTATGGCCTGGGTGGTGGTCCTTATGGAGCTGAAGATCCCAATAACCCATATGGTGCTCCTTCATCGCCTCCAGGATTTTGGATTTCTTTTATACGTGTGGTGAGCAATATAATTTTCTGCCCAATTACTTTTTTCCTCACTAATTGATTTGGGTTCTCATGTCCTGGGTTACTGTAACTAATTACTAGATCATAAAGTAATGTATAATTCCTTATTACTAGTAAGGTATTTAATATTTTGCTAATTATTTTTTTGATATACATCAAATTCTCTCTCATTTCATAATAACCTTAATTTAGTATAATGCATTTCTTTTGTATGTTATTGTACAAGAAGAAGCTCAATCGGTCAATCCTGTCTGTGTTCCATTGTTTGTGATAATTACTCGTCACTTGAGACCGGATGCAACAGAAACTAGGATATTATTAATCTTTGGACAAAACTTAGATGTAGTTCCTTAATTTTTAAGTATGTTCAGTGCTGTTCTTTGATTAACGTTGGAATTTACCATCAACAATTTGCGTAATATAGTTCTGCATTTAAAAGTGAGTGCAGGTTACTGAGGTAAAACTACTTCTTTCATTAATCTTAGTATAAATATCTTATGAAACTTCTTATTTTTAGGTGTATTAGGCCATTCAATCAGCATTCTAAAACGGACACGTTATTTTAGATCATTTTCTTGGTGTACTCTATTCACTGTTCTTCAACCGCATTCCCCTCCTTTGAAAATTTGCTTTGCATTGGCTTATTCTTTTTTCCCTTTAAAATTGTAGATGCAAGGCGTGGTTAACTTCTTTGGCAGGATTTCAATTCTCGTAGACCAGAACACGCAGGCTTTCCACATGTTCATGAATGCACTTCTTCAGGTTTTACATTCATCTTTTTCTTTCCATTTTGTGTTCCTTTCCTTCGTTAATTTGTTTATATTATACTCTATGCTGTAATGGCTGTTTGAAGCTCACAAGTAGTCTATCATCTATCCTATCTTTTTTAATTCTGTTAATTTGAAAACCTTACTAGAAAAAATCAAAATCAAGTGATTTAATCAAAGCACAATTTGATTGATGGATGTATTAGTTTCTGTTGTTTACTTTCATTTCACAGGGCATGTTTCCAACTGTGATAGTCCTTGGCCAAAGATCACTTGTGTTTTCCCTCCTTTCAAATAAAAATGCAGATTCTCTGCCAAATTTTTGTGTTGTCCCTCTTATGAACTTTCAAAATAGTATATTGAATTTTATGTTAATGCGATCGTATCTTGACAGCTTTTTGACCGGTCTGGTGTATTGTACGGAGAGCTAGCTAGATTTGTGTTGCGGTTGCTTGGAATCAAAGCTAAACCCAAGAAGATTAACCCTCCAGGTCCAGATGGACTTCCACCACACAGTTCCTCTGTAAATCATAACTATATTGAGGGACCAAAGGCTGCTCCAAGTGGTTCCTGGGACAGTGCATGGGAATATGATACCAATAAGTGATGAGATGAATCTGTTTTGCGGATAAGAGAGAATCCAAATACAGTACAAGGAATTGAGAGACAACTGAAGCAATGCAAATGAAGATACTGAAGATGTTCAAGCCATGCTTATCCTGGAATTTTCAGTGTGCATTGCTTAGATGGATTTTGTTTTACGGGAAATGGATCACAATGGTAAAACAAACCAGCAAAACTTTACCTTTTAAGCATCTGCTCGGAATTTTGTAGGATGCTGTTTGTATAGATAGTTATGGTACTTTGTATTTCAAATGTTGCTTAATCTGTTGGGGCAGACAAATAGAAATAAGCAAATTGGGTGAAAAAAAAAAAGATAAAGGCTTCCAGAATAAGTGTTTTAGAAACTGATTTCTTATATAATTTTTGCATTACTGAGCAATCAATTTCATATAGATTTTATTAAGTTCTGAAAATTGCTTCCAGAATAAGTGTTTTAGAATATATAAACAAACGAAAATCATTTCCACGTTTTCTCTTTTGTTTATTTAAACATAATGTTCAAGTGTTTTAAGAAACAATTCTTTGGGAAATAGAAATGTGTCTGTGACTCAAATCACTTTTAAATATACCGAGAGAAGCAAATTTAAGAAAAAAAGAACTTTTTTAACAAACGATAAACAAGGAAGGCTAGTTTGACATACTCGTAATAGCAATTCTTTCAAGTGTGACAGTAATTGTGGTTCAAAATGTTTCAAGATTAATTGTGGCTCAAAATAATTTGGATAAATCTTTTATTTTTATTTAATTGCTTATAACTAATTTCATCAATGTTTTCAAACAATACAAATTTAAAATAACTGAATACTAACTTGAATTCTATAACATTATATTTTGTCTCAGATTTTCATTTATTTTTTAAATACAAATAACATTTTTTATCCGTTTTAGACACTACATAACTGGTAATTTATAAATTTACCCCTTTTTTCTTCCTAATAACACATCCAATAATATTCCGTAAGCTAAAGATAAATAGGTAAAAGCTTGTAACACTAAATAGAAATTAATTTTCCAAGGAATTAGAAATAATTTTACACAAGCCAAAAATTGGTATTCATACTAACTGTAGTAGAAACTACCAAAACTCAACAAAATTGTCTAATAACTGACCCTATTTTCGGTCAACAATTGACACTAGCAGGACAAAATTTGTAGTGCAATACATGTACTTGCAACATATGATTTCTAAGCCTGGATCACTGACTTCCGACTCAAGCAATTTTATATATCAATGTTGCCATTAATTCCACAGATTCATACCACCATTTCCAAATTAATCTACTTGATGCTGAATACGTCGTGAACTTTGTTCTCTTTTTTGATTCCTTGATGCACGAAGATCCAACCGCATGAACCATTCATTTCATGTTTCTCTTTTTGTGGAGGTTACATGTCACAAAAATTCATTTACCTCAACAATTTCACAACGAATTCAAGTAGTAAAGTCAAACCTCTGCTCTTCGAATTCTCTTATTCTGTTTGTCTTGTGCGCGGTATTTTTCACGTCTTTCCTCTCTCCGGCGCTTCTTCGACAACTGCTCGTCTTTTGCTCTCTCTGCTTCTAGTTCTTTCCTTTTCTTCTCTTCCTTAAGCTTTCGCTTTTTCATCTGCAAGGAGCTCAGAAAATAGAGTATGTCAAAAGTCATGCAAAAGCGGTGCTTTAAAATGGAAAAAATAAAAATAAAAAGCGTCACATCATAACAATGTCACTTATTATGAATGGTATTGCTAAAGAACTCCAGAATACCGCAATGAAATTACAACTTAGTCAACTGGAAATCAGTTTCTCAACAACTCGGTAAAAATGATTATTAAGACCTATTAACCATTGATACCTTGATGCAAGAAAAGGAAAAGTGATAAACCGTCAAGACTCATAATTGAGTTTTAAAAATTACATATTAATCCAGTATTTCCAGAGGACGAGTAACCATTAATTAAGCTACAAAGCCATTGGCTAGTGCTGGCTTTCTTTGAATTTGAGTGTGAACTAAACAGCAAATCTACTGTGTTTGAAGTAGATTCATCCTTCATTTTAAAAAGACTTCAAATCCATTAAATGGAACAAAAATACTTTCAAGCAATGGAATATAGTCCCAAGCCAGTTGCACAGTCTGCTTGGAAATCTTGAATAGAAATTCAATCAACTGACATACTTACCTTGTCACTATTTATTAACTGGAGATGTTGAACAAGAGCGTGAACTTTGCGCTCTCGAGGTTCCATAACAACACCCCTTCCCCTTCTCTCTTCAAGTAAGGGCTTCTTTCGCTTGGGTATATCCTTGGGTTTTGATGCAAAGGGAAGACTTGCTTGAAGAGACTTGGGAATCACCAATGGATTGAACTTTCTAGGTTTTCTTTCAATTTTCTGGCAGAAGATGAGAATGAAAATAAGTCGACAAACTATAAACCATATGGGCAAAGAAACGTCTCAATGCACAGCAGGAAGGGAAAGCATTCATTAGTATCAAACTAGAACACATACCTTGTAAAGTGAATCTTTATTTACAGGAACAGGAAGATTGTGTTCTCTTCTCAATTCTGCAACGGTCCTCATTCCTTTCCAGGTCTTTTCACGAGGCTGCAATGCAGTTGTCAATGGATTATAAAACTGAGGAACTTCCACTTGAGTCCATGCACGCAGGAAAACAATGTCACTCATCAGGATTTTATCCTCAAAAGTGCACCTAGCAATTCCTTCTTTAGGTTGCCCACCCTTCTTTTTTGCTTGATTACCTATTTCTTCTTTTGCGGCCTGCCAGATGAATACATAACATAGGACAAAATAGACGGTAAGTCATACGTATCCAACTGCTGGAACTACCAAAAAAACCATCAGTATAATGTATGTCACCATCTTAACAAGACAATAAACGGACCTTCTTGACCTGCCCCCTGATCCCACTGACTGTTCGAATAGCTGCACCTTCAAACCGAGCTACTTCAAGATCTGAAGTAAACATATCCTTGATAAGTGCTGTCTTCTTGAATATCTTGCATGGATAACCAACCAATTTGATTTTCTTCACTATCCTTGCTGCATGATTAAACTCAAGCACAACTGCAGTGGCAGTAATCCTAAATGTTGCCTGATAAACAGAATACATCCTCTCAGAAACTTAGCAAAACAATAACATCGAAAAATAAAAAAGGAATAAATTACAAGTAAAGATCCCATGAATTGACAAGACCTAAGAAGGAATATTTAACAAAGGAATGTAGCACCAGACCTGATTGTTCGCTAAATTCTGAACAGCTACAACCCCAGTGTTGGGAGGAGCAAGAGGGCCCCAAAACATAGCAAGGCAATGCATGTGTTCCGGAGTGTACTTAAGCATACGATGCCTTCCATTGGTATCCTCAATGGCATAAACTGGGGTTGTCTGGTAACGCCTCCATCCAACAGATACAATGATTGGATCTCTAGTCTTCAAAACTTTCTTGTGCCACCTGTGCCGCTTTAACCTTGTCTGGAACCAAATAGAAACCAAATCTCAAAAGTTCAAATTTCAATCAACTTCTAAAAATGAACTCAACGCTGCTATTATTAAAACGTGTTTTAGAACCCAAAGTTTCATTTTATACACAAACAGCCCTTTACATTCCATTCCTTGCATAGAGGAGATCCACGTTACCATCCTAGTAAACAATTATAAATAGACACTATTCCAAACATAAATAGTACAAGAAACATTCATTTTGAAACACTACCGAGTTTTTTTATGGTGACAGTTGATTCGTCACTTGTCCTTGGATTTGCATTAAACAATCTGGACTAATAAAAATCCCAACCAATTTACTTTTAAAGAAAATATTAGTTTCATTGACCTTAAAATGTTAATAACACTTGTGAACTTAAACATTATTAGGAATTATACTTCAAAAAAATTCACTGACCTGCATATATCCAACGTTTTCCTCCCCTATACCAACCCCTCCAACCAATATTGGATGGTAGGGATCAAAGTATTCAACCATCTCGCAAGGAACATCATCAATCTCCAATCTTAGGTATGTCCCTGTTCGGAACCCTTCTATCTCCAACCGGGTATCTTCATCAAGATCATTGAGTTCAGCTATATTCCTTTGTTTCTGGAGCTCAATCTCCTCCTTCAACTGGCAGAAACCAACACTTATTAGCCAGCCATAATAGAATGTGGTAGTTGACACCTAATGTTAGCAATTTACCTTGTCAAAATAGCTACTTTCATTAGCTTGACCACGATGGAACTTGCGTTCAATTTCATTATCGGTGTCTTCTTCTGGTGACCCAGGGTCTTTGTCAAATGTAAATAACGGAATTAAGGTAACAAATTATAGAACTATATTGCACCCAACAATATGCTTTTAGTTCAATGAGTAAGCATCACACAGAAAAGTAGTACATCATACCAATGAGTCGGTGTGTTTACATTTCACATCATTATCATATCAATGGCTGAGACATTAGATCCATTACATTACCCAAAAGTGTAGGGCAAAGGGTCTTGATCAAGATTTCTATGTAGTCCACTCATCACTGATTTGGGTTAGACCCTTAATCATGTGAAAGACATCAAGTTTTGGCAGGGATGGCCGAGGCATTAGATACATAATATTACCCAGAAGTTTAGGGCAAAGGGCTTTGTTGAAGTTTTTTATGTAGTCCATTCATCACTGATTGTGGTTAGACCCTTAATCATGTGAAAGACATCAAGTTTTGGCAGGGATGGAAGTAGACCATTACCCAAAGTCCACCATTACGACAATTGCAAGGCAACATTATTAAAATATAGCATAAATTGGCAATTTATTTTCTAGTCCTGTGGATGCTTTTATTTCATGCCAGTGCATGTTGGAGGAAGGGTTTTTTACCTTTGAACAAGACAGAAGCTATGTGGAATTTAAAAACGTGATTCTACCAAACCCGGAAGTCAAACCTTAAAGCAATAAATGAACATTTTTTTCAGATGAAGTCGTAGGTTACTAGAAGTAACAGTTCATGTTGAATAAGTATATGGAGAGAAAAAAAGGATATTGAGAATCAAATTTTGCACGGAGAGCACGTTTCTTAAGCCTCCGCTCCTCAGCTTCCAAATCATCTCCCTTTAGTGTTGTTGCTGCAAGAGCATCATCTGTCTGATTATTCTCATGCTTTTCTCCTGTTTCCAAATCTTCAAAGTCACCATAGACATCTTCATTTTCCCCTTCAGTATTTGCTGTTTGTAATGCATTTCTGAGTGCAGCTTTTGCCAAATTTCCAGACACAAAGCGGTTGCGAATCTCCTCATCCCATCTCTGTTGCACAAATTGTGTACACTTGGAACAATCCTCAGTGTTGATCATTCCATCATCATCCAATCCATCTCTCATGCTTTGCTATAGATTTTAAAGACAAAAAAGCACAACACAATTTCTTAGTTCATGTATGCACCAAACATGAACATATTTTGTGAGCTAACAAAGTAACAAATTTAAATAAGGGTTTCTAAAAAATACCAACATGTACATTTCAAATGTGGTGTTTCTAATTATCATTAAAGGAAAGAAACATGATAATTACATAAGCAATTTGGTACAAGTCCTAACAAGGTAGTAATGGACTAACCTTTTTCACTTCTTCTATGGGCTTAAAAAAGTCATCATCACTTTCCTCATCTCCACTATTCTCATTCTCTGAGTTTGCTGTGGTTGAATTATTAATAGATTCCCCATACACAAGTTGCATCAAGCTAGGAGCTTTCCGTGAAAGAGTTCTTTCTGCCAAAGACTCTTTCCACTTGGAAACATTACCCATGCCATTTTCTAAGAGAAAATCAAGAGAAGTCAGAAAAGATATCAAGAATCTAGCTTCAGATACAAACATTGATTGATTTATCATGATCACCTAGACCTAGTACTGAAAATGGCATAACACATTGATACAGACAGACAAAAATGAAAAAGATATAAATCTTAACAATACTATGAGGAAAACTGCACCATTTGTGTCATCATTATCATTATCATTATCATCTTCCTCCTCTTCTTCTGAAGATTCTTCGGAAGACACAAGATCATCACTTGCAGCAGCATCCTCATCTCCTTCTGAATCCTATTAACAAAGTCAGTTTGAAATTGAGTGCGGCAGAAGAGCATTGTCAATGCAAACTGACATAAATATCAAATGAAACAAAAGGAGAAATAGTTTTACTCAAACAGAAGTCAGTAATTCAATGAGTTTTAATTTGGTCAACAGTTCAATATAGTATAAGCTTCACCTCATATACACAAGATACCTGGGATCAAATAAACGGAAAGGGAATGACCATAACACAATCTATATCATAGTTCCCTTATGTTAGGTATGAGTTGCTCGACTCAAAAAAACAAACAAAATTGCTTAAAGCTTACCATCACATCACTTTGATCAATATCATTTCCAAATATCGCTCTCCGCCTTCGTCTTCCATCATGAAACTCAATATGTTCTTGTATTTGGTCTCCTTTCAAACCATTACTATTTGGTGAATCTTCATTGTCGGAATCAGAGGCTTCACTCTCTTTCATGTTGTCCTCTTCATCCTGATCAGATGATTCTGAACCATCTGAAACCTTTGTGTTTATAACAGCTTCATTCTGTTCTACATCCTTGTTTTCACCATTTGCGTCAGTAAGAGCTGCTGATGACACTTTAGACTTTTCACCAAAAAAACTGATAGAGCTGTTCTCCAGTTTTTCATTGATAGAGTATTTGGTATTCTGCAGGGATTTCACTAAAAGCTCTCCTACATCTCTGTCCTTTCCTGTCAGAAGCATATGAGATAAAAGTTTAATAAAATATTGAACAAGGCAGAAATCAGAGAAGCAAAACAAAAACACTATTGAGGTATGCACAATAGACCTGAAAGTACAACAGGTAATTGTGTTAGAATGATGCAGGTAGAAAATGACTACCATAGATAACTGATGTCGTATGATTGCAATAAGACACGGTGATAAAAGTTACAAACCAGCTGAATACCTCAACTTTGTAACAGAGGAACCACCACCATATGATCATAATATGATTTCACAGACAATGATAAAATAATTGAAATATGAGAACGGATAAAATACAAGGAAAGGAAACTAACAAGAACCTTTGCTTGTCATAGCAGAGTTTTCACCATCAACTTTTGAGAATTGAACAAGGTGGTCGTTAATATTTATGTATACAGCATCTTTGTCATACAAAAGATCCCCAAGTCCAGACATAGGAGCATAGAATAATCTTTCCTTATCCCGCAGCCCTTTCTTTTTTGCAGCAGATGGGAGAGGACAAGGATCCGGTAAAGCAGTAATAGCAGTTAAACTATAATCACCCACTCCTGCTATGTGTACCTGATTTCCAAAATTCAAAACAATGGTTAGACTACCAATAGTTGAGGACACATAAACATAATACTTTAATGACAACATGATAACTGTATTTCTGTAATCAGATAGTCCAAGTTGATTAAACACTTCTAGCATACACCAAATTAAAACACTAAAACCAGTGAATAAATGAATTCCTTTTTATATAACATATACATTCAAATCTTTTGATGAGAAAGGAAATAGCTTTTTCCGTAATTAAGGGGGGAAATGGTTGCATTATAATGCATAAGTAGAAAATAAATAGTAAATTATAAGTTTGAAAAACATGTATAAAATAAATGAAGATGTTTTGAAATTAAATTTAACCAAAATTAGCACAAAATTTTAGATACACGAATATTAGGATTTAAGATGACAATTATATTTAATTTTTTCCCCTTCAACTAATTGGTTATCAATCAGTACTCTGAGATAAAACCAACGGATAAAGCATTGTTCAAGTCAAGGCAAATAACAGTGTGAACTTTGAGCTAACTATGAGATGAGGAATCATCTCAAGTATCAATTGAGGACCCTGTCCCTGGTGCATTCTACCAAAATTCTAAATGCTAATGAATTTAATTTCAAGAAAAGGAAATAATACAGTAGAACTGCTAAACACACCTTATTGCCCTTTTTCAAATTACAACCTCTAAGATAACCATAAAGGGTGACTTTTCTATCACATTTATCATTTACATGCACTTTTTCAGGAGGAGTGATGTCTTCAAAACGGTCAACTAAAACATAGGGGTGGGAAGTTCGCCAAGATAAAGGATGAAACTTCATGACTGAAATAAATCGAGCAAGATTGTGCACTTCCCGCTTAACATACCTGTTAAATTAAGAAGTATTAGTATTCAAAAGAAAAACTACTAACAAAGCTTAGCAGACACTATTAAGCATTAACTTGCACAAGTAAAAGAACGAACTGTATGGTAACAAAACAGGTTTCTTCTGACAACTTACTTTCCATGAATTAGGCCTGATAAGTAAAATAGTTTAGCACCATCGTATATCTCCGTCCAGAAACGGTGTTTAAGTCTTTGTTTTGTTTTCCTCAACTTTTTCACATCCTTGAATTTATCAAGATGGGTGAGAACCCCCATGACCTTTGGGAACCCATGAACTTGCAATATATTTAGGAACTCAAAGGTTTCCTACAAAAGAAGCAAATATCAAAAAAACAACATCCTTATTTTATAAAACCAATGCCAAGACAAATCCATCAAAATCCCACAATAGCAACACTACAAATGGACAACCCTATCATCATTCACAAGCAACTCACCATTTCAAAACCATAACTCCCATCTATGAGAAGTAGCGCTAGATCTGCAAACTTTGCCGCGTCTATCATGCCATTGATATCATTTGGGCATTCCACAAACTGAACCCGCCTTTGCTTTCCTGCAGGTGAAAGAAAAATCATGGTTAACCAAGCGCAGAGAACTAGTGAAACACACAAAAGTAAATTTACAGATAGAGGCAAAGTGTATAAAAATAATAACAAACCTGAGACAATAGTGAGTGGACCTCGAACATCGGGTAAATTATGTTTAGTGTAATGCTTAACCAGGGATTTAATCAACAGTGACTTCCCAACCTGGTATCAAACCAAACACACGAAACAGCAAAGGGCAACATTAACAACTAAGTGCACTGAGTCCAGTTAAATTATAGTGAAAGATAAGAGAATACTAAGCACCTGAGGAGGACCCTGCACGACGACGACGTATGGAGCGGGTTCGCCGTAGGAGCGGTCAATGATGGGAGCGTGAAGGCGGCGCTGCTCTTTCTCCACGGCACGTGATTGCAACCGTTTGGCTTTGTTGGAGGAAGAAAAAGCGAATGCTTTAGGGTTTTGGCTTTTCTGATCCTCTCCTCCGGCATCCTGATTCTGCTTCTTCTTACTCTTCTTCTTGTCGGATTTGGAACCGGATTGGCGATTTCTGTGAGGCCTGTTGGATTGATCGGCGTCGTTGACGGCCATTGAAAGAGGTGGCAGAACTCTGCCACCACTGTTTGGTGAGGTTTAGGGTTTATCGGCTTCGATTTCAGAACGATAATGGCGGCAACGGCATGTTTTGTACAATGCCCCGAAAACCTACCAGTTGTTTTTATATTTATTTAATTAATCTAAATACTTTGATTACCCTTTATGTTCACAAAATAAAAATACAAAATCATAATATTTGTCTACGATAACGAAATAAAATGTGGTAATGTGGGTAACAAAAAATATGTTAAATATCTGTACCATCTATAAAATGGATTCACTTGTTTTTTACACAATTTTTTTTTTATTCTTTAATAATTATATATTTTAAAAGTAGTAGTGATTCTGACGATGACAATTAATTATTTTATTTATAATAAATATCAAAATCTTAAGAACTTCATTTTTTTATATTTTATTTGTTGTCTTCTAATTTTATTTTTTTTATGAGCTTGCATATAGCGTTTAAGAATTCAAAATAAATATTTGTTTAATTATGATAATTAGGATGTGTTTTGATAATTGATCATGATTTTTTATATGCATGTGAAATAATATGTGGGAGGTAAAATTTGTGGGAAAATATTATTTTAGTTTATTCAAGCAAGGAAAGCTAGTTTATTTCTAATGATTGTATTGTTATAAAATTGATCAATTTGAGTTGTGTTAATATGATTTTAAATTTTTAATCTATTTGCTTGTGGAACTCGTTTGGTTGTGTTATGATCATCTAATCTGATATAACTAATGTTATTTTGACCTCGTAAAATTTTCACTAAAGATAAGCTAAATTGACCTAGATTTGGGTGACCTAACTCGGTTGAATAAAAGTCGTTCACTTATACGAATTGGGCGATACCACAAAATTGGCGAACACAATTTGAAAAACACAAGTCAAAGAAATATAAAGGTCGAGGGCGCCACTTATGAACTATCACAGGCTTTTAAGTCAGTGCCTCCTAGGAGGTTTAGTGTCAAGTGCCACCCACCGAGTGTTAAGCATTAGCGTTGGGTGCCATTTATTACCCCACTTAAAACTCAAATCCATGGTTTTTTTAGACTCTTGGTATCGGGCGCCACATACCTAGTGTTAGGTGCCACCGTATTTTCTTGTTCTGAGTCATTTTAGGGAGATTGAGAAGTTAACTGTTGGATAAGGCTACAATTTTGACGGTTGGTCCTCGACACATGATTATTCACTTTGGTAGTTGGCATCTTTGATTAAAGGCTTGTGGTTAGATAAATGTTTTTTACATATTTGATATACTTATTGGAAGTAGTGTATTTGAATATTATGCTAATGCAATAGAAAATAAATGACTAATTATTAGTATTTAAATTAAAATAAATAATAGGTGATTGAAGTTATGTGATGAGAAAACTATGAGTGATATGTTGTTATGTGGCTACTTTATTGTGAGTGTGTTTACCAATATGGTAATGTTTACTTTGAAATACTATGAATATGAATGAAATGATGAGGTAATTATTCTCAATATGGGAATATTACAGTGTTTTGGTTTTGAGTGGGATGTATTGATTATAAGGACTTAGATGAAATCATGTGATCTACTAGCCATTGGATTCATATTGATGAATATGGCTAGCTGTGAGAGTCAATAGAGATTTATATATAGAGTGAGTCAATTGGAGTTGAACTCATGAGATATAGAATTTACCTTGTCAAGCTTTTGTGGATCGGGCAAGGTTTGAACATGTTATAACTATAACTTATGAGATGTAGGAGTGATTAATCAATGGTAGGTGCAAGATCTCATGGTGCTAGTAAATACAACAGTCATGCGGATGTTATGTTCATGGTTATTGGTACATGAATGGGCTATTAAAGCTGAGCATTTATGGTTGGATGCAAATTGTATGATTTGTTGAAAGCTATGTAGTTATTTTTTAAACTCTTAGCATATTGTCTTTTTATTTAAAACTCACAAATTTTAGATTACACTAACTTATCATATTGTTTATTGTGTTGTGGTTTATCCACATGTAATGATCATATGTGACACGAAAGTGCAAGGGAGAGAGTGACGAAGCAATAGAACTCTTGAAAAAAAGCAATAGAACTCTTGAACTGTTGATGGTCTTCCTAAAGAAAGTGGTGATTATTTAGGTATATAATTTTTGTATTGTATACATCCTTTTAGCAAATTAAATATTATTCATCTTTCAAAATTATAGATTATGTTTTTCTCATGTGGAAAAATTGTAAATATATTTTACGGAGGAATTTGTAAACATATTCTATATATCTATTTTTGGAATAATGACAATATTATGCAAAATCAATTTGATTTGGTGGATATTGTCAAATTTAAGGACACTTCCCCAAATTAAGTTCTAAAGAATTTTTAAATTTATTACATGTAACTTTAAGAATTTTAGATAATTGTTTTTCATTTTATTTAATTATTGGATTCCTATGAAATTTCTCATGTTTAGTTGACGTAAATGTTTTTTTTTTCATCTCCATCACAAATCTTTCCCTTGAAAAAAAAATTATACACTATTTATCATAATTTTTCTAATATAAATTTATCACCGCCCAGTGGAACACACAATAAACATATGTATTTTCTTTCATGCAATTGTAAAATTTTTCAATCACCCCAATTTAAATTTGAAAACCAAGACTCAACATTTAGACAGAATTAACAACTTCTAAATGATTAACCTCTCTTACCTTAAATTATATTCCTAATACTTCTATTTTCTTACACAAATTCAAAGTCTAAAATAACTCCATGTACACAAAAAAAAGTTCGGTCAACAATTAGAGCATGATTTCTAACCGATAGATATTTGTCTAGATCGTAAAAAAAAAAGTATGCAAGAGGAAGACAAAATAAAAAATGAACTTATTCAAAAGAAAAAATTGATTGGATCTTCAATTTTACTGTGGTACAATTTGATTTTGGAAAAGATAAACAATTGAAAAATAGGAAAAGAGGAGGTAAAAAAGGCAGGGAAAAAGACCTAAAAAAAAAGAAAATCAAATTGGAGAGAAAAATTCCACATATTTTTCAGATTTAAAAAAAACTCTTCTAAAATTAATATAAATGATATAATAATATATAATTATAATTTGAAAATATTTATAAAAATAAAATAAGAACTGATAACCAACTTCCACCTTTGCACTCCACAAGTTTTCTTAAAATAATTGATTTTTTTTTTTTAACTATTGCAAGTTTCGGTGAAAAACTTTGAAAAATGTTCCTTATCACACAAGTCCTTTTTAGTAAACATATATTAAGGAAAACATAATTATTTTAAAAGCTTTTTTCTAAGTTTAAAATCCAGAACTATATTATATTGATTGAACCGCGCCTTTAAAACATTTTTCAATGATTAAAAGAAAATATTTCTTTAAGATGTTAAATAAATATGTAACCTATTCGGCCAGAGGAATGCGCTTGCGGTCGAAAGGGTACTGACAGAAAAGAAAAAAACAAAAATACACAACACAAAGCCATTACGAAAAACTGCGAATTAAAGAAACACAAAGCGTAGCGATGTGGGTTTTCACTTGGAACTTAGAATGTTCTTTTGGCGGTAATAGATGACGACAACCACCATGGACGAGTGATAGTTTCAGCAATTCTCCTCCGTAAGAAAAGAGCAGTAGCTGAAACAAACAACGAAAGCTGTGATAAGCATGGACAAGCACCAAGAAGATGAGCGTAACACAGCTGCTACGCTTGACTCCAGGTTGAATCAGACCCTAAAAAATGTTCAAGGGTAACCCTCAATTCCTCTCTTTTTATTTTTTCTCAAATGGAGGGTGTTACTATTGGTTCATCGTGGTTTTATTATCCCTTTTGTATTCTCTAGTTGATTTCATAACTAAGCTTATTTCTGAAGTTTTCATTTTCTTCCTCTTCAGTGGATTGGTTAATTGAACGGTATTATTATTTCCCCCTTCTGAATTTTGTACTCAGTTAATCAGTTTCACCGACAACTTGAAGCTCTAAGCTTAGTGTATTATTAGCTTAGGCTGCATTTAGAAAATGACAATTTTGTTCGGATTATTTTGTTTATAAGAAGAAAAATAAGAAGATAATGTGAGTTGAACTTCTCCGGTAAACTGAAACCAATTTATGCATCTCAGCTTTTGGAGAAGTCAAATGAGAGAACTGAATTGCTTTTTTAGCTTAGGGAATAAACTCAGTTCATTTTACCTCCATAAAACATCACTTTAAAGAACATAAACTACTAAATAACTAGTTACATATGCACACATAATCGATAGATCAATTGAAATAGAACTTGATTAATAACATTTGTCGTAAAACTATATCATGCTAATAATTCATTCACAACAAAAGAAAGGTGGAATAATAATTCAAAACCCTGGAACACTTCTATACTCTTGTATACCAGACCACCTTATACCTGCAGTGTTATGTGCTCCTGTCCTGTGTATATCATAGCTATAAAACAAACAACCGAATAGGGTAAGCTAGGAAATCTTTATATCTACACAAGAGCATATATACAAAGAAACACAAAATTTGACATGACAAAAGAAATCAATCGCAACCATGTCTACTCCAAGACTCAAAATCATATCAATGGTCAGAAAATACCTAGTCATCAAATTTCCAATATGAAAATCCGTTGGTTATCTGGCCATAATTCAAACCATATGATAACTAATTTCACACATAATACTTGACCATCAAGTTAGACGTATGGAAATGAATTGATCTTCTAACCACAATTCCGTATGGTAATTAATTTTACACACTATACTTGATTATCAAATTGACTATTCGAAAATCAACTGATTTTATGGCCTCCACAAGTCCCTTATAGTAACTAATCTATGGTAGGTTACCTACTCGCACACTTATTTCCAAATAGGTAGCAAAAACCTTTATTGGCCTTTCCCGTCACTTGATATCTTCATCTATATGATTCAGATTATTAATAAATTCTGCATGTCCATCCTCTCAACATTTACACTGTACTTGTGTCATGTCATATTTTCTCCAAGGTAACCACAACTTGTTAACTTGTAATTCACAAACTCTTTAAGTGACCTTTGTAGAGTTTAACACAATATCTATAGTTATATTAATCATATCAAGTTGTTTCTTATCTTGTTTGAAAGCTAATATAATTATCTACAGCTTGTATGTCAGTAATTTTTCCACCAAAACAACAACCAAACACTATAGTTTACATAAAATAACAAAATTCATCTAGTTTTGGTTTTCCATTTAATATAGTTTCATAGCCCAAAATCTAGACAAGTCTTTGCTTGTTTTAATTTAAATTTAAATGTCAAAATAGAGTCAGCTTCCCTTACTTAAATCTTCCTTGTGGTTTAAGGAACTAAAGGTTGAAGAGAAGGGGCCAAAAACAGTGGAGGAAATGATGGGATATAAAGATTAAACTGTTTTCATGAGTTTGTACATTGTTTCTGTAAGTTATCGTGAAAAGCTCATTTAAATAAGCTGAAAATTGCTTACAAACATGTTTTAAGCTATAGTAAACAATTGCACAATTGTTTATGTCTGTAATATAATAAATAAACTGTAGATAAGTTTTTCTAAATGTATCTTTATGATTGATGATTGATATTGATAGTAGCAATTTAATCGATGGCTTATAAGGCTGAAATCAACTTACAGACTCATTATGAACTCTAGTAAACAATAACATAAATTCAAAATGAACTGTAAACAAGTTCTTCGAACAGTACCCTTATGATTGACAGTGGCAACTTCTATGGTCCTTCTTTATAAAGGTTACTCAAGGGGCGCAGCATTCCTGGTAAAATATTATTGAGCCGTAGGTCAGACCCTCCGGATAACTCAAACTCAAAGATATCAAATAACCCAAACTCAAAGACATCCTCACCAAGTTACAAGAGGAGCTTTTCTCACAATGATGCTGGTCTAAGTGATCACACATATGGGCCAATAGAGGTGACAGTGTTATTCCTAACTATATCATTTTATACTGTCTCTATGAGACTGATATGATCAGCTCATCAAGTGGAATTTCTACTCTGATGCAGGAGGAATTTCCGAGTACAGACAAACCAATTAGTATTGCCAATGCCAGTAAGCTAAAAGTGTCGACTTCCTTTGGAGGCAACCTGCCTGAAGAAATCCCCAAGTCTATTGTGGGTGCAAGATCTACGGACTCTGCAAGAGTTATGAAGTTCACTAAGGTTCTTTCCGAGACAGTGGTTATATTAGGTATTTTAACTTTCCATGTTTGTATTTTCTTTTGTGCATCATTCGTTGACTTTTTCCTTATATCTCGTACTTGGTTGCAACCAGTACGGGGATCCTAAGCGGTGAGCTCTTATGAACATACCCATAACGGGGTTGCCTTTTCCCTATGGATAATTTTAGCAGTAAGGATAAAAGATAAATTGCAACAGAAACTGAATTATTGAACCATGCCCTTAACATCATATGTGAATTTTTGTCTTATCTTTTCTTAAGCCTTTTGAAAACCTACTGTTGTCTACCCCAATAAAATATCTCCTCCTTGAAATCTATATTTTAGACAAGTTGCGTGAATTAGCATGGAGTGGTGTTCCAGACAATATGCGTCCTAAAGTGTGGAGACTTTTGTTGGTAAGCTCTATGTCCTTCAGCTATTTTTCTTTCTCTCATTCATGCCTTTGATGGTGGTTCCTAGTCATACAAATTGTAAAGATAATGAGTTTTGTTTTGTGTACAAGTTTTCAGGTCTGTGTGGATTCTTATTTTATCTAGGGGATGTCTTTGATTAAACTTTTGTTTGACAGAGGATTAGCCATGAAATTATTCTATTGCAATTGATCTAGGTGCTGCTTACAGAATGTTTTGAAACGCTAATATACAGTAGATTTTGGAAAAGAAAGTTGAATTGATTTATACTATAGAGATTAGTTTGAGTGAGGGCTCAACATTATTTACCCCCGTCACACTTTTTTTTTATGTATACCAATTTTCCTTCCTGGAAATTTAAAGATATACTGACAACAGGGATATGCACCACCTAATTCAGATAGAAGGGAGGGAGTTCTAAGAAGGAAGCGCCTTGAGTATCTTGACTGTATATCTCAGTATTACGATATTCCAGATACAGAACGTTCAGATGATGAGGTCAACATGCTTCGTCAGGTATTCTCAAGTTTCATATGTTCCTATATTGATTATTTGTGAAAATAATGTATTTCTTTCTGATTGTTGTCATTTTATATTTGTTAGATTGGTGTTGATTGTCCAAGAACTGTGCCTGATGTTCCATTCTTCCAGCAATCGCAAGTTCAGAAATCATTGGAACGTATTCTTTATGCTTGGTTAGATATTGTTGTTACTCATTTGTTGGCCAGATATTATTTGTAGTCTACTGCTGTATGTTATGGATTTTTTTGTTAAGTTGAAAATTCCTTAGTATTGGGTATGTACCAATGTGAACCCAACAAATACTGGTGTACTGGATCTGTTTCCATTATGGATGTAACAACCATTTGAGTAGATACCAGTTCTAGACTGTGGGACTTTTGCTTTCTTTTATGGTACTGTACTCAACTAGTCTTGAAAAATATAAGCGTTAAAGTGTTATTGGTCTAGGCAATGTGTTTCCAAGTTGCTACATCTTGTTAAGTAAACTGGTAACTGTTTTATGGACTAGATTATACTCAGGAGAGGCCTTGGGAGGGGAATGATCACACATTCGTTCTAGAAACGGTTTCATTGTTAGATATCAGCAAATGGTTAGTTACCTTCTGATGCATATGTGCTACAGATTCACAAGATGTTTAAAAGGTTGATTTAGTCTTGTGTATATTTGCTTTCTTAGCAGCTTTTTTGAGCAATGACCTGCGGAAAAATAATGCCAGAACCAAAGTAGATCTTGTGGTCTAGGCATCTAGTTTTCCCATGACTGTCTCAGAGTGATTCAAAGATTGAAAAACTAATTATGAATAAAGTGGGAGAAAATATAGGATTGTATTGAGAGGGAAGAGATCAAAGAGAAAAATTAGGGAGAATTGAAAACTGAAAATGATTTCTGATGTTGTTAAATCTCATTGGTCATACAAAGGTGATTAGTCTTTATATGAAACAAAATCCTAGTGCTGATCGTCAACAACCCAGTATAACCAACTGACAGAGGTGTTACAAACAGAATGACGGCTGAATGAAAATTAGCGTGGTTTAGAAGCCACTGTATATGCTCTAACAATTATGCCAGCATGAATTGTTCTGGATTCAGTCTTTACCCATAATAGATATTCTGAAGCTCTTCAGCCTTTGTTATTGACTTACAAATGCATACCAGATCTATTCTTTTATCTTATTTCACTGACATAATTTCCCAATCTTTTACCAGGGCTATTCGCCATCCAGCAAGTGGATATGTTCAGGGGATAAATGATCTTGTTACACCGTTCTTGGTTGTTTTCTTATCAGAGTATTTTGAAGGGGATATAGATAATTGGTCAATGTCTGATTTATCACCAGATACAATCTCTAATGTAGAGGCAGACTGCTACTGCTGCTTGTCAAAGTTGCTTGATGGTATGCAAGATCATTACACATTCGCTCAACCTGGAATTCAGAGGCTTGTTTTTAAGTTGAAGGAATTGGTCAGGAGGATTGATGGTAACCTTTTTCTAAGGCCTTTTGTCTTCCTTCAAGCATTGTTGTAATTATGAAACTTAATGGCCTTACAACTTTTTATTGATTTGGTACACTTATATTCTTAAGTGTCATTGATTCGAAATTTTTAACATTACTTGTGTGTTGAATTTTCATGTTTCACACGAATCTTCTCCTTCCTTTATTTATGAAGATATATTTGGTTTGTTGTAATGTTGTTTGTGTCATTTACTTGGTACTATATAGCAGCAAGACTTCGCTCTTTTTAATAAGATATTAATAATTTGTTTGAACTTTTTAGAGTAAAAATACTCACATATTTTGCATCATCGAACATTAGGACAAACAGAAGAATATGAACAATTAGGACGAAGAGAATGAATCACTGAACCTGATAACATGGAACATTACCATTCTACCCTCAACCCTGGAAATAGGTGTAAAAGTTGTAAAGCACCTGTAATTTGCACCTAAAATTCTCCCTGCTGGAATTCTTTAACCTAAGACTTGTTATGAGTATATGTTCTGGTGGCTAGGTGGTTGTTTGTAATTAATTATGATTGTGGTTAAAATTCTGTGTGTTTTTGTTTGGAACTCTTATCCTACACAGAAGAGTAGAATCAGTTTTGGTGTCACAAGGGCTTGGAAAGTTCGACTAGACATTTCCCATTTACTGAAGAAAAGGAATTTCATATTTTTTGCTATATTATTATTATTGTATGTATTCAAATGTAATCTGATGTGCCTTAGTGAAACTTTTGAGCTGCACCAGAGCCTGTTTCGCGGCACTTGGAGGATCAGGGACTTGAATTTCTTCAGTTTGCTTTCCGCTGGTTCAACTGTCTTCTCATCCGTGAGGTTTGCTTTGATATTTTGTTTTCTTATAAGTGGGATAGATTTGTAAAAACATAATGTAATTGATAACATGACAGAATGGAAACATTGTATGGGATAAAATTTTAAGATGATTTTATGCTTTTACTAACGATGTCTTATTATATAATTAGATACCATTCCATCTCATTACGCGCCTTTGGGATACATATTTAGCTGAAGGAGATGACTTACCAGACTTCCTAATATATATATTTGCCAGCTTCCTTCTAACGGTGAGCAAGGTTTCCTTAGCCATTCTATCTGAATCTTCTGAATCAGATTTCATCTTGCAACTGTTCTGATAATAGTCTCTCTGCTGGTCAATTTGTTGGTGTATATTTCTTCAGCTCTTCTGGCACGTAGGATAAAAGCTAGGCGTGATTTACATTTTCTTTACCCTTACGTTTCTCTTTTGCTTTTGCCCCACTTTCTACCGCTTAAGATAAATGCCTTTTGTATATTCCTTCCGTGTATTAAAATTGCTTAGATTATTTCCAACGGGGATCAAAATTGCTTTCTAAATGATGCAAACATTCCTATATATACTTGTACTCCCTGTTTGTCTATTGCCACTGTTACACGCATAATCTTTTATGCATTTCTTTGTTTCATGATGAATTTATGTAGTTGCTTAGATTATTTGCATTCTTCTTGCTTTTGGTAATAATTACTTTAGTAGGAAGTGATTTTTCTTTTTCTTTTTTTCCCTTTAGTGGTCAGACAAGCTCCAGAAATTTGATTTCCAAGAATTGGTAATGTTCCTTCAGAACCTCCCAACAGAGAATTGGACTCATCAGGAGCTTGAGATGGTGCTTTCACAAGCATTCATGTGGCACACCATGTTCAACAACTCTCCCAGCCATTTAATTAGCTGAGCCGGCATTTGCTGTTTTCTGGGTTTAGTTCTTCAAATTTACCTTCTCTTTTTCTTGATTTTCAGATTACTTCAGCTCTTGCTCACTATGTGGTGCTTTTTTGTTATTAAACTATTCTTGTAAACCACTTCTATTTGTATGTGACCTTGTAATATTTTGTAAAGGAGAGACAAAAACAAATGATAGACAAAGTGAGTCTACTTCTGTTGTATCAACGATATATACTCCAGAACAACAATCGATACCCAGTTTGTGTATGCAACATTTTAATGGAGACTTTATACAAGCATTATGTATATGGAAATGGCTGTTAACTCCATGTATTTTTATGCTAGCCCTTTAAGTATTATCATAAGGAAGATTTTTGTTATATCTGAACTCAGATATCATAACAATGTTACTCGGCATAGATTTTATGCTCATTTCTCACAAAGAATTAACGATTGTATATAATGGTGATAGTTACAAATACAAATCAAGATTGATTAGGTACAATCAAATCTAGAATGGACAACCTTATTTTATTCTTCATCCACTTCAAGCCCCGGTATATATTCCAAACTAACATCAAATATGACTGGACTGCTTGGAGCCACCCTTGGTCTTCCAGGAGCAGAAGTAAGGCCTTTTGGAAATGCCAACTGCCAATAAAACACAAAGATATATAGTCAACAATCAGAACAGAGCATTAGCCATTTTTGTATCAGTAAATGAAAATTATCATAGCATTGAGTGCTTCTTCTCGATTGTCAGTGCAATTTTCAAGCACAGTGTTCATAGTCAAAAGTTGCAGTATTTTTTTTTCAATGCATTCAATGTATGTTTCAGAAGTAAAAAGACACATATTACACGATTCAGGTGATTCCGATCACTACCGGGACGTATCTACATTTTTTTTATTTATATAAAAAAAACTAATTGTGTTTTATATGTAAATTGGTCTTCATCATGTTCAAAAACCATCTAATAATTTCTGGGGAATCTAGCTTGAACCGTAAAAATGGAAGCTTACTGATCCAGGTATGTACAGTCGGCGCTTCCCTCCTACTTTCATGCTCAGAATACCTTCATCAAGTCCCGGTATAACCTGTCACTCATTGGGCTGAATATCAGTTAATATTCAAACGCATTGTCAAACACTTTGGCCACAAAGCTTTTGTTTGCCAAGTTTGAGTACTAACTACGGTGAAAGAGAAATTCGAGTTCAGATTCTCTATTAGATTTTTTGATGCTATCATATGTTGATCTTAAAATTACACTGATGTTGATATTTTAAAAATCTTTTTAATATATTTTAAAATATCAAAATTAGTGTCCATCAATGTATTTTGAAGACATAGCAGAGGAACATCACAGACATAGCAGAGGAACATCACAGAAAAATCCAGCAGAAAATCCAAATTCGAGAAATTCTTAAACTTTAAGATATAAACAAGAAAAGCAATATCCAGAGTTTACCTGACCAGAACCAACGCGGAAAATGTAAAGCTGTCCTTTCTCCAGTGAACTGTAAAATTGGAAAGGGTGGACAAGAGAAACACAAATAAAGAACTTCTATCTAGGTATATTCACAGGCTTAAAATTCATTTTTCAGCATAGTGCATCCATGTGATGTGAGTATACATAGAGGTGAAATTTTTTAATCAGGATTCAAAGAGAAAATCTTCAAAACCAAAATTGGAAGTTAACATCAAACTGAAAAAGGAATGGACAAATTGAAACATCAGAAGCAGTCCAAGTGTATTGGCTGTTTGCTAAATATGGTTGATTGACGATTCTACTAATAAAATATTTAGATGTCCAACGTATGATTAGGCATGGTTGTGTAATTCTGCACATTCAAATAAAACTTCGCATGCATGCAAAACAACAAAAACCATTTCACGAGTACCAATTCATGGATTGAAGAAATACTGATGCAAATTTATAATACCTGTCAAATATTTGTCCAGATGGAACCATTGCAACATAATTAGCGGCCACCTGAAATTATATTTCATTAGTCAAAGAGGCATGTGGAAATGAAGACAGTCTTGGTATATTGAGAAAAAAATCATCTACTGACTGAGGACTTTACTCCTGATAAATATAACTTTGAAGTTTATTAAAGGTTGAAAAAGAATGAAGAAACTTTAATCTTCATAGAAATATCAAACTTCAGCAAGTTCAGAAAGGAGGTGGTCTATTCCTTTCAAAATATGCCTCCAATGATTCAAGTGCATGAGAAAGTTATGCAGTGCCCCAAAGGTTAATTTTGATGCAAATGGAAGAAAAAAAATTCAGTTTGTTCCTTAAGATCCAACTTAAGTAGTCATGGATTGATAATCTGGTTCAAATTTGGCATTGGCTTCCTTTCTGAAAGGTCAAGACTGGCAAACAAAAGACAGAAATTTGACATACCTGAAATCCAATTGGTGGACTAGGACCCTGCCCTACTTTAATATCCTTGTATTGCAAACCAGATCCTGTAGTTACCATAGGCACCTTCATTGCATAAAACATTCAAAGACAAAAACTGTCATTAACTACGGCTCTTAAATTGTTAGTAATGTAAAATCCATTCATCTAGTGATGATTAAGGTCCCAAAAAACGTGTAACCTTCAACATAAAATGCTATCACATCACATCGGTTAAATATTTCTACCAAAAACAACAGATTCTTCATTGCATGACATTGAACATCATGTAGTATCTTATGTAGAACTATAAGAAGCTCTACTCATTCAATAAGAACGTAAGATTCTATTAACCAGAAAGAATTAGGAGGAAGATTAGGCACTGTGCAAGGAACTTAAGGCTTAAATTTTATCAAGTCAACGAAGGGGCTTGCTGGTGACTAGCAATAATTTGTTAAAAACCTTATCACTGTAGGTTAACAAATCTATATTAACCACTTTTAGAGACAAGAAAGTACAATGAAATTGTCCTATTTTCTGCGACATTCATGTAAACTTCCCAATATTTGACACAATTCATCATCTTACAGAAACATGTCTTCTATCATCACAGTACAAAAGTGATGCATTGTAAGCAATGTACATCAATCATCGTCAATGTTTAAGCAGAGAGAAGCACAGAAAGGAGGCAAATAAGGGGACTATGCAATCTCACCATACATTTTCAAGCTCTTTCTCACAAGTCTCATCACATAGTTTTGGCTTTTCCTCTGGGGGCAAACCAGCTCCACTGGCATCCAATGAACCCATGAAGAGGCCCGAGACTCCAAGAGCCAACCCAAGAAAGTTCCGACGTGAATTGGCATTAAACATAGCAGTGTTGCATTCCCTTCTCTCTGAGGACTCCACTTTAACAACTAATCTTCGAAATTTGTCAACCAAAATGCTCTGAGGAGGAGTAAAAGAGGGACCTTTACCACGAGTAGAACCTGTCAAATGGGAACTGAAGTTCAGAAAACAACTCTACCATTGAAGAAGGAAATTGGGTCAACACTGTGCAGAAATAAAACTGATTTCACAGTCTATGATCGTCAACTGCTTAGTGATTCGTATGAATAATGTATATGAACACAACACAACTTTTCTTTTTGTGTGTGTTTTTTGGAAAGCCTGTTATGCATTGTTGAGTTATGGTGTGAAGGAAAGAAGTGGGAATTATGAGGAAGAAAAAGAAATGGGGCTACCGAGTGGGAGAAGCAGAGAGGAAGCTATGGCAGACATTTCCGACGATGTCTTGCGACCATGTCCCCAAACGCAGAGGTTGCTTTCATCCTTATCCTGCAACGGGGAGGTGTATGAAGAAGCAATAGTGGGTGCGGAAAGTAATTTTCTTTCCAAACATGTGGATCAGATTGCATGGACTCGGGTTGGTCCGGGCTGTGACCCAATATGTAACCTTCGGGAATAAGGGGATTTCTTTTTGCACTCACATAGTTTCTTTTTACACTCTATATGTAAACATCCTTCCTTTGTCTCTATATTTAACTAATTTAATTTATAAATAATGTTTCGATTCTGATCCAAATTTGTCCGGTAGCTATTGTTAGAAACAACCACCACGTTCCCGATGTATTGTCCGTTGTTAGAAACAACCACCACGTTCTCGATGTATTGTCCGTTTTGAAGCGTTTGAGCTCCCTCATAGTTTTTTCTTTAAAAGATGCATCCGAAGGTAGAGGGAGATAGGAGTATTTAAACTTGGTTTAACCTCGATTCTTAAGCGATGTGAAACTTATTAGATATACCGAAACAAATAATTCTGAAAATATAAATACATAATGATCTAATATAGATCCGCATTCTCATTACCTATATTTTGTTTGAAAATTACAGGCATTGAATTGTTCGTATCAGTATCGTATTCAATATTACATTCATATCTGTATTTGTACTATGTGAAACTATATTTTTTGCATGTAGCAATGACAATGATAAAATTATGGAGAATTCTTAGTAAATGTAAGAACATACTTAGAGAGTCAAATTGTTAGAGTATGGCAACAATTCTTGGTGTTGGTTTGAGCAAGCATAAGCTAGAAACTCAATGTGAACGGACAAACAAAACATATGAAGCATTCAAACTACGAACTGAAATATTTAATGTCAGAATTGTTAAAATAATCGAAAATGAAAAACGAGAAAAGTTGTTAAGATTAGTTAAAAAAAGAACTTCAACTCTGTATACTATATAGTCTAAATACGACCTGGTTATATATTAATTTATCAAAACCAAAACGACTATAATATAATAATATATGATTATTTAATATTATAGTATAGTGAGAAAATTGACTCTATAACAAAAATGAAGTCCTCCTTCTTAAAAAATAGTATTTTGAGAGTTGTTTTCTTTGTCATTATTATCTCAAGTGGCTTCACTTGCACTGAGTATCTATATTTTTATCATTTACAATTTTTTTTATCAATTTCAAACACTACTGCTTAAGTCTAATTTTTATTGATTTGATTTAAATTTAGAATGTTAATGCGTTGAGGATGTCTTTCTTTTATATAAAAAATTAATTTTAAAATTATTATAATTTTAATCAATCCTAATTTGAATTTGATATTTAAATTTTGACACGTTGTATCAATAAATATTATATCTTTTAGTTTTTATAATTCATTTCCATAAGTCTCTCCTCAATTTTAAATTTCAATATTAGACACACGACTTGTATTGAAAATTACGTCTTTTATTTTTGTTCTCTTTTCACATCTATGCTTTTTATTCATACTAAAAAGTTTCTAGTTCATTCTTTAATAAATATTTAATAAATATTAATAATTTCTTCTTAGAAATTTTTAAAATTTTCTTATTTTACTGTGTTGAATTTTATTTATGTCCTTACTTAAATTCTAAATTTGTATGGATAAGATTTTCATCGGGAATCAAGTATGAGATGACCAGAAACAAATAAAGATTTTATTCTAAATGTTTAGGAAAATTGTATATTTATATTCCAATATATTAGCTAGTACTAAACTTTATTTATTTAGAAGATAATTTCGAATTTAGATTTTATAAGAGGTATACATTGATTTGGACATAAAAGTGGAAAGAAAATTTATAAGTTTCAATTTTTTCTTAACGAAAACTAACATATTAAAATATAGTATTTATTAATTAAAAAGTATCTAAAATTCTATATCATAAACATTCGTTTAAGTCCGTATTTTGATTTTGAGAATTTGATATGAACTTAATTGAAATTCAAATTTATAAAATTTCAAGAGTCGTATTATAATATAGAATAATATTAAAGATCATATAATTACACTATAAAATATTATGAGTCTTAAGAATTTGTAGAAAGTATAAAAATATGAAAGATATAAGAGACAATATATAAATTTCAAACTAAAACTTTAAAACAATATACGTATAATTTTTTATTTTATTTTATTTACATATTTTATTCTTGACCATTCTTAATTAATAGTGCGACTTCAACTCACACTTAACTCCACTAATATTTTTAAGTGTTAAAACACAACTTTATAATTTTGTATGCAATTTTTAATTAACTTAACCATTAAAATATTACTCGTGACAATTGCAGATTCTGGTTAGGTGCTGTGCCTTCATTGTTGTTTTTTTTTTTCTATTTGTCCCATTGGATAGCCCTAATAACACGTCTTTGAAGATATTCTTTCTTTTTCCCATTATTTTTTTTTCTCCCTAATTTGCAAAAAAAAAAAAAA
>Ga0209589_1000067_pt1 | contig 100489 bp, 46 predicted proteins | sample CowpeawhiteBW_FD_187525 | JGI IMG/M metagenome (GOLD analysis project Ga0209589, IMG submission 187525) | Root nodule microbial communities of legume samples collected from California USA - Cow pea white BW (SPAdes) (version 2) | ecosystem: Host-associated > Plants > Roots > Nodule | place...
TATATATATATATATATATATATATATATATATATATATATATATATATATATATATATATATAATTAATTAATTAATGCATTACATCAATTTATATTTTATAACAAATTATTCAATAGAATAATCTAACGTCACTAACTTGTCTTAATTATAGTATATTAATTTGTCCCTGCTAGTTTCACTGTGTAAAATAACACAAATCGAATCATTTTCTTTTTCTATTAGTTAAGTATACTCTCTAAATAATGTTATTTTTCGTCAATTGTTCAACTTTTAAATAATTACCAAAAAATATATGTTTACCGGACATGTGTAACTTTTGTTGGGTAAGGGGATTTTTGTGTCAAAATAAAATATCTTTACTCCGATGAATAAATAGTCTTTTCACTAGACGGATCAGAGGTGATTATCATTGGACATGAGATATTCTTGTTGGAAGAGATGATCTAGGAAATCATCATCCATTCTTTTTCAAATTTTCAATTCTCTACAAAAATGAACAAAAAAGGTAATTATATTTATCTTGAATAAATGTTTAAATTATTAATATTTTCATGAAAATAACGCAACATACATAATACAAAGACAGATAAAGAGTTCTAACACATTTATATGTGTTTAAAGTAAAGGTGGCAAAATGGATAAGGTTCGATGGATTAGACCATCAACCTGACACAAAATAAATAGATCAAGTTAAATATTTTAATTCATTGGTATAAAGTAGTTTGACCCACGTAACCTATCAATTTATCGGACCAATCCACGAGTTGGTGTGGACTAACCCGTTATTTTAAAAAAAAATGTTATCACAAAGAAGAGAAAGAGAAGTATTGTGTTACCAAGGACCAAACAAATTAAGTCTTTTATCAGCACATTCCTAAGAAAGCTTGTTACCTTTTCAACATCATTATTCAAACAAACAAAAAGCAATAGCATCCTCACCACCATGCATACAAGAACTAACAAACAACCTTTCAATAATTACATAATCCTAAAATAAACAAGTAGACTCTTCGATAAGAAAAGATAAAAGATTTCTCATAGTGACATCATTGGAAGAAGGAATGATAAAAATGAATTATTTGTTGAGCATGATACTTAGATTTGTTGTAGGATTCTAAGCAGTTTTTCTTCCTTTTGTTATTTACAAATTATACCGTCATATGCAGATCATTTACAAATAAGTTAATATATTTCCTTCTAGCCAAGTTATGTGTAGCATGCATAACCACATTAAAAAACATTTAAAGTTATTATTGCTAGACAAATTAAAAATAAATTTAAAGGAGTTTGAAATAAGTTTTATATTTTTAATAATTAAATTCAAAGCACGTTTATAATATTTGTTACTGAAATTTTATCAATATTTTAGTATTTGTATGCAAAAGCTACGTATTTTTATTATTTTTTTTAAAGAGCCGACTTAGTATAATCGACATGTTTCTTTTTTATTAAGAAGAAATATTATTTTAACACAAAAACTTAATTTTGTTTTTTTTTTAACTTTATTAATGGTTAAAATAATTGAATACATGTTTGAGTCATGTGTATATTAGAAGCAAAACTAAAGTTTAAAAAAATTATTAAAACTTTTAAATTTATAAAACAATTATCTTTGAAAGATGTCTTTTATCCTTTAATTTTCTCTTTATAAATTTAATTTTTTTTAGTAATTTATTCAAAGATGATTATATATTAGTCTTAATTTTTTCTTTGATACTAAATGTTAAACATATTTTCAAATACGTTAACTATTAACCAAAGTCAAATAAATTAACAGAACTAACATTTTTACGAAATAAAAATCTATAATTTTTTCTAGGGCCAAACATAGTTTATGAAACTAACTACGGATTATCTATACTATTATATACTAAACAAAATTGAACCTTTTAACAAAAAATGGATTGGACCGTTTTTGTAGTTGAGTTTAAAAAACCTGAACTTATATAATTATAGTTCAGCTAACTCTTGATCGGTAAAACGCTGTAATCATATCCTTATCAAACTCCTTGTTATACGCTCCAATCAATGTCAATAGTTTTTTTTTTTTAATTTGTGTGGCCAATGTATAAGATGATTTTTATTGTGTAGTGTGAATTTATTTTTTATGTCCGTGTTATGGATTTTGCTAAACAATATCTTGTTTATTATTTATTTTTTATGATGATTTTATTTTTATTGTTCTTTGTCTTAATATACTATTGTGGTTAAAATTAATTATGATTAGGTTTAATCCAAAATTTAATATATCTTACAATTTAATTGTGATGTATAATAGATTTTTATTATAAGATATTTATCATTTTTTATTTTTTATTTTGTAATCCTTGGATGCACTAAATTTGTGATTATTTCTTGAAATTGGATTACAATTGTTAAAATAATTGTTAAGGTAGAACTGTATCATATATATATTCTAAATAAATGGTATTTTGTTTCATAATTAAACTTTTAAGTTACTTTAATGTGATGAGAAACTTGTAAGTTTATTATATAAGTAAATATTTTCTATGATTGATAAAAAAATTCACTGACACCAAACTTAAAAATGGTTCAATTCACTTTTTGTTAAAAGAGTTCAGTTTTGTTTAGTTATAATAATATAGATAATGTATTTCATAAATTATGTCCAGCGTTAATTTTTTCAATCTAATAAATATTAATATATTTTCTTTTTAGTATACAAAGGATAAAATTTTACAGTTATATATATAGTTTCTTATTGAAGTTGTCAAATGTTACCTATAGAATAGAAGGTGGGCAAGATAAAACACATTACGCACCTAAAATCATGAAAATAAGTTAGCATAAAGACAGCAAAGTGGAAAATAATTGTATGTTGATATAATTGGGTTGGGCTTAACCTATGTGAAGATGACCCATATTATATAAGAGGGTGTTTCTTCCTGCACCCCATCAATCTCTTCATGCACTCCATTACTTTTCTTAATTCCATTTGTAGCCTTCTTTGTTTTACTTGAAGTTAGACATGTAACATGGCTTACACGGATTGACTCATTACGAGCCGGGTTGAAAATGAATAAATTCAACCCGGCTCATTTTATAGTAAGTCATAAATTTTGCAACTCAACCCAACCCATCACAGGTTGGTGGGTTAAGTGGGTTGGCTCACCAACTCACATAAAAAATTTATTTATGTATTTATTTTTAAGTATTTAAATATTTAAATAATTTTAAAAAAAATCCATGAGACGACAATCGCAATAAAATCAATAACCAATTATTTCATCATGCTTACTACCAATATATGATGAATTGTTTCCAAGAAAGTGTTTATATAGTCCAATAAAATATGACTAATATTACACATTCTCTGTAATGCTATTCAATAAATATAAATAAATCAACTACACATTTTTGTCATACTAATTTAGAAAAAATTGTTTATAAGATAGTTGCTTGAGTAATTTACTATAAATATTACAACAGTTAAAGATGAAAGTATCAACATATATAACTTGACAATCAAATTAATTAAACATTCAAACTATTCAAATATTATTGAGCAACATTTTAACATTTAAAATTATGAAACTGTGAACCTATATAATTAGAAGTAGTAAATAATTATTAAAAATATAAAAAAAAAATATATTGTAAAAAAATGTTAATAGATTAAGTGAGTCGGATTAAATTCAACAAACTTTTAAAAAAGTTAAATTTTTTTCAACCTAATTCGACTCGAACCCATGACAAGCTGAGTTGGTTCATGTATTGAAACCAATTTTAACATGTCTCTTGAAATCCTCTGTGGAGAAACCGCCTTGGTGTGGAGTGTTTCGTCTGAAGTGTTGGCGAAGTCTTAAGGAGGTGGTGATTTACCAGACTCGGGCTAGACCTACAATGCACTATCCAAGTTTTTCCTCAGCCGAAGAACTACCCAAGTTCTTCCTCAGCCGAAGAACGTGATTAGCACCATGGATGAAGAGAGAAGCACAATGTGCAGCAACAGCAGCAAAAGAAGAAGTAAAACACGTGCAGTGAAGAAATTGGATTAAAAAGGTTAGGGTTAAATTAAATAAGCCATGAGGTTATTTTTGAAAATTCATATATTTGATGGGTGAAGAAAGAAATTTGATAGGGTGCATGAAGAAACGTCCTGGATGAGAAGTGTCCAACCATATCCAACAGAAGGCCTTTATGACATTGTATTCTATGAAATGAAAAAGTCTTAAATTTTATATATCGGTATGTTCTACTTGAAAAAGGTCATGTAAGATTCAAAATTTATATTTATTAATAGATACTACTCATGCATTGAAAATAGCAACTACTAGAAAAACATTAAGATTTAATTATGACATAATAACCTTTTTTTTAATCCTTATGTACTTATTTGGAATAACAGCACTGTTTTCCATAATCTTTAGTGTTTACTGTATTGATTCACGTATCTGGAATCACAAGAACATTGCTTTCACGTTTGTTTGCATATAGAACTTTGTAACTTTAAAAAATTAAAATATATAAATTTTGATTTGTTTCCTATTGAAATAGTTTTGTTTTCAAATATGTTGGTTGGATATAATAATTTAAATTCACTAAATATATGTTTTTTGTCTTGATAGAATATTTTAATTATAATATTAAATAGAAAAGTAATATTAAATATATGTAATAATTTAAACATATCACTTTATGATTTTTTTGAGTCAACATTGATTGAGATTATTTTTCAGTTCACCGAAGTAGGATTTTTCTTAATTAATGGTTGAAAATATTTTTAATTGATATTAATTATAATTATTTCGGTTAAAATCAGTTATCGTTATTTTTATATTATTGGTCAAAATTATATTTTTTAATGATTTTTCGTATTGAAATACATTAACAAATTATCCATAATAATATCTTGAATAAAGTCATATCATACATTTATATGAACTTTTAGATCTATACTGACTTTCAAAAGTTTATCGGTCATTTGTCACTTTTCTATTAAAAGTGATCAGATTAAATCAAGTGTCTTAAAAAAAATCATCATAAAGTGACTTTGACGATTTTATTCATTTAATTTTTTGTCGATCAACATTTAAACAAATCTGGAAAGACTTTGAACAAAAAATTAAACCAGTGATGTCAATAAAATAATAATTCCTAAAAGTATTGACTACAAAATATTTATGAAAAATGTCAAGCTAAATAAATTTGGGTGACATCAGTACAAAAAATATTTGTGATTATTTTCCGATATTTATGTAAGCTTGATGATTTTTCTTGTAAGTTTGGCTTATGCGAATTTGGTTTTATCCTTATTGTCTTATCATCATTCCAAACATGGATCAATTCTTATTATTAAAACTTAGGATATAGTTTTATATATTTGATAACTTTAAATTTTAGTACATTTATTTTGATATTTATTTGTTCTTGTCATTAACCACCGAGCATTTTTTAACAATATTTTCTTATCCTTTTCATGAGTTTTTTTTAACAATATTTTTTTTATCTTTCTTAACCACAATGACTAAATATGACTTTACTTTCTAAAACTTCTAAAGAATCTGGTTGAATTAGAAAAATATATTTTGAACCAATTTGAAATCGTTTATTCTAATAAAAATTTCAAACTCGTACTTAAAATTAATTAAAAAAATTAATGAAAAATACAAATTGTTTTTAACGAGATTGAAGAACGTGGATCTTTAAACAAGTGATAAGATCCAAATATATGAAAAAACTCTGAAAATCTCAAAAGCTCAAGTTAGACTCTGATAGTGTAATTTTTTCAGGATATATGAGAATAGGATAATGACTATGAAAATGTGATGTAATCCATAGGAAAATATTACATGTATTTATAGGATTTTTATATCTTATATATTCTATTATAAAATCAAAGATAATAAAAACTTATCATATTTACAATACAACATGATAATACCAGTAATATATTATATAACCATATATTTTGTTGGTATATGATATAAAAGAATATTTATGATATTCACTATTCAAATTTGACTATATATTATGCTAATATACGATAACTATTTCAACAAATATACTGTGAATATTATTTAACACCTTTAGGACAATAATATTAAATGAGTTTTATTAAACTATTCTTAAGTATATTTGTTGGATTGAAAATTTATACAAATTGATACTCATATATTAAAAGATATTTGAAAACATTATTTTCAATAAATCATTAAATTATAAGGTCATTTTGTTTTTCTTTCCAAAAGAATTTTATGATTTTTTATTTTACTCAACCACTTTTACATAATTATCTTGTTTTTTAAGTTTTTTTATTTATAATCACATAAAAGCCTACTTACTTTTCTTTAATATAATTTTGTTACAATTTAAACTCCAAGCCCAAAGTATTTTTTCTACACCATTTATAATTTTTTTTTTGTAACTATCACTTAAATACTAGTATATTTTTTTAACGAAATTTAAAATTAACTCCACATACCTCTCATAAATATATTTTAAATGCACCGCTGAATAAATTAAAAGTTAAACACAGTTTAAATTTAATGAACACTTTTTCATTTTATTTTACACTTATATTAATTAAGAGATAAAAAACAACTATTTACAACTTCTTGATGAAAATTATTGTATTGATTATTATATTTATTTTGGTAAATGTAAAAAAAATATAAATATATATAAATAAACAATATGTTTTCACTAACATAAACAAGAGGAATAAAATTTTTATTTCAGTGAGTAAAAGATGAATAATCGAATTTTTATATTTGTTATTATTTATATTATTAATAAAATATTATTTTCTTTTTAGTATATTTACTTTTTTAATTTTAATATTTAAATAATTATCTTTAAATTTTAATAATTATTTTAATAGTTAAATAATTATTTTTGCTTTTAAGCGAATTTTTATTTAAATATAAATATTTTAAAATTAAAATAAGTATTTTATATATATTTTTTAAATGACGGTTTATTTATTATATTATTATTGTTATAAAAAGCGTGACGTCGAATAGTAAATATAAAAGTTTTGTAAAATAAATAATTTATTCAAATTAAAAATATGAAATAATAAGTAAGGTACGGATCCCTAAATAAATGTATATCACATCCTTGAAACTGTTCGACTTTTTTTGGAAACATTTTCTCTTCCCTGGACCGTCTCTGCAACCATGGAGTTTTGGGGTAACATCGTCTCTTACCAGTTCGCTCTTCTCTTGGTTTCCGTAGCCATTTATCTTCTATTTCGTGTGTTTTTATTCTTAATTTTTCTTCTTACAATTTTTTACTGTATAAATTTGTTAATCTAGAACAGTCTCATGGTTGTTTTTTTTTCTTTTTTCATTTTCTTGGGGAGGTAAGCATTCCTTCAGTTTTGTTATAATGGGTTGAACTCGTGCTTATGCTATGTTTATTAGACAATCCAATATCTTCATCCATAGATTTTATTTTTAATTCCTGTATTTCATTATGTAGGGTAATTGTCTTAGGTTTTGTCAAGTTTGGTTTTTGTTTAATATTGGTACGAATCGATCAGATTTTCTGTAGTTTAGTCACTCTTTACTTAACTCTTAACAATTATGGTCACCAACCATCGTGCATGTTATATGCCACCGGTGCCTCTTTCTAGTAATTGTTAATCACTTCATATAGGTCATTTGCCGAGTGGTCGAGTTTGCGAAAAACTTCATCGTTCTACCAACTTTTGGAGTGTGTCATTGAAGTATTTGACCCCAGAGTTTCTATTATGAAAAAAATTGACTGTGATGTTTTATATTAAAATTTAATGCCGAAGTTTTAAAGGTGGGTCCTGTGCAGTGTCAAACTATTTGCAACTGCAAAAGTAGTTAAATTGTTTCCCTATTTGGGTTTATTCATCCTGTTGAAAGAGATCTTAGGCTGGGGTGCAGAATGGAGTTAAATAATGCTTTTTGTGATTGAATCCCATCGTATTATATAAGCATGCAGAAAAAAAATTGCATTTGATGTTTTTCACGGGGACAAAAAGCATTACTAAACTAAGACCATATTTCTATTTTCTATCTATTTTAGGTGTTGAGGTGAAAAGTGGAGAATCTCTCAAAGTTGATCCAGGAGACGACAAGATTATCCACCTTTCAAATGTATATCTTTATTCATTAACAAATGAACTTGGAGTCATCAACCTTATTTGGAATTAATAATGGTTTGTTTAAATGATTGAATCATCATTTGACAGGCATGCCTGGGCGATGTGACTAAGGCTAAAGGAGGTGAATCGGTGGCCCTGAATGTGAAGTTTGGTAACCAGAAGCTTGTGCTTGGAACGCTTTCTACGGCTAAATTTCCTCAAATATCTTATGATTTGATATTTGAGAAGGAATTTGAGCTATCCCATAGTTGGAAAAATGGGAGTGTCTTCTTTACTGGATTTAAAGCTCAATCTCAGTCGGAGTCATATCCTTTAATACTATTTATTACTTTTGAATACATATTTTCTCTTGACAATCTTTGATACATACTGTAATCTCCTCATTAATAATGCTAAGGTGTCCTTAACTTCATTCTCCTTTTATCCTTACTGATAATGATGAAGATTCTGATGGTGAGATAATTAGCTAGAATATTATTGGTATTGTTGTTGTTATTATTATTATTATTATTAACTGAACTTATTCTATTGTATTTCTTTCAGATCTTGATGAAGATATTCCAGTTAGTGCTGCCAATGGTAAATATGTCCGTCTGCTTTAGCTAGAATGTCATAAAGCAGTTTATCTAGTGTATATTGTGAACCATACATGTAGGTAAACCTGAGTTTGAGGTGAAGCATGGTGTCAAACCTGATGAAGCTAAACAGAAGAAGACAACAGATCCAAAGAAGAATGAGAAGGTTAAGGAAAAGGATGCAAATGGTGAAGATGAAGATTCATCCGAATCTGATTCTGACGGTGATTCAAGTGAAGATAAGGTATTTGTATAATCGTAGGTATTTGTAACAAAAATGCATGACATTGACTTTACTAGGTATGAGAGAAACTTGATGGTTTGGGAGTAAAAACCTTCTTTTGTTTTCTCATGTATGTCTACTCTTCTATTTTGGTTTTCTTTTGTTGGATGTGAATATCTTGTCATCACATATCAGTTTGTGAATACAAAATTTGTTGATGATGATTATAGTTCAGTTATGTTATCTGTTGTCCAATCTGTCTTTTAATCATTTTCTCATTATTCAGCCAACCCGTCATAATAAGTATTGTCAACTGTCTGGTCGAAGTAAGATTTTGAAATATGTTTTCTGTTTTACATGTTTGTTAGCTGGATAATCATTGTCAGAGGCATTGTGTTTCTTCTCTGTATTGTTTCATCTGGTATTGGCTTGCTATTTTAGTTAGTAAGACTTTGGATTGAAGGACAATTTTAATGATTGATTTTTAAGTTTAATTTATTGTTATTTTGCTGTGATGATATATTGTTTAGCCCACAGCAAATGGTGACATAGAAAGTAGCGAAGGTGATGAGGACAGTGATGATGAGGATGATGACGAGGATGAGGATGATGAAGAATCTGATGAGGAGACACCCAAGAAGGTAAGGAGGGACTATGGAGTGTTTGATTTTTGTTGTTGGTTTTGGATTTAACTTCCATTTTTTTCTCATTTAGATTGAAGCAGGCAAGAAGCGGAATATTGACTCTGCCAACAAAACAACTGTCCCTGTGAAGAAGGCAAAATTTGTCACTCCTCAGAAGCCTGGTTAGTTGGCCTAGATTCCCCCTCCCCCTCCAAACTTTGTTTCTTGTGTGAGATTTGTTTAAATAACCTCTATGTTTTTCACCCCAAGCCTTATTTTGTTTGTACTTGTTTGGGTGCGCTAAATTGGATAAATTAAGTTGTGAATAATGTAATTTAGATGTGAGGTTTTACGGTAGTTAATAGCCTTATGCCATTACTTGCTTCTTGGTCTCCCAATGCTAAATTGGATATTTTAAGTTGTGAATAATTTAATTTAGATGTCAGGATTTAGGGCAGTTAATGAAAACATTGTGTGCTTTATGAAGTCGGCATGGTCATGACGCTTTTAGCTCATCATGTCAGATTTTCTTGAAGCTGTCCTTATACTTGGCTGTTATTGAAAATCACAGCTGCAATCATGCATTTAGTTACTAGTCACTATTCTAGTCAGGGGAAAGCCCCTCACTTTACCCCTTTTTTTCATGTGGCTTGCCATTTATTTGCTTAAGAGATTTTTCTGATATCATTTGACTTATGGTCAAACTTATAGGGTTGGAATCTTTCTCCTAAAATCATCTGCCTCCCCGACTGGATGTACTATAAAGCAATGCTAGATGGATAAAAGGAACATTGTGATATCAGAGAAGATATGTTAAACATTGTAGTTTACAAGTAGTAGGGGTTAAAGCTCTATACTTGACTTCACACTATAATGAAGAAACTATATTATATTAAGCCCAATAAAATCATTTTAATTAAGTCAAATAAATAACTATATTATATCTTATTCTAAGAAAAAACACGACAGTACACTAACTCAAGTTAGTATAGTGGAGAGAAGGGTTTCAAGTAGAACATATACCTTTCTGAGCAATAGGTCAGTAATTTTTGGCGAACAGGGAAGGTCTTCAGCTTTTGTTTTCACCTGCGAGTTAGACTTGGTTTGGTTCTGTTCTTTTGATCCTACCAGTTGTACCTGGTTGTTGTCCTTTTTACCTCAATTTTTTTTTTCTGTTTCATGTTTAGTTGCAGAAAATGTAAAATGTCTGGAAGTGGGACTGGTTATGTTATTTACATATATTATACGGGTTTCCCGGGTCTGTGTAGACTCTCTCAGGTCTGGTAACTTTGAGCAAGGGTGCTTATTTATGTTGAGAAAATGAAATCAATACAATAAAAAATGAAGATTTAATATCCTCTGATAATAAAGATATAATGCGGAAATAAATAAAATTATTCTTAATAATAACTACATATATAATCTAGATATTCCTGATTATAAAAGGATTTGCACCTTATGTATAGGTTGTGAGATTATTCCTATTTATAATGTGTACAACATGTGCAATAGAAAAAACCTAAAACATTTAGATAAATGTGAATTAAAAAGCCATAATCTTGCAACATTTGATATATGCCCGTACTTTCTTTCTATTACAAAATCTGATGTGGATTCTTAATGCAGACATGTTTATGCTAGCCCATATTTTCATAAAAACCAGGGCATTGAAACTCTAAACCATTATCTGATCTTAGAATCTTGATTCATGCTTGAAATTCAGTTTTGATAAAAATAGTGAAGCCATGTAATAGTTTCCTGGTCTCAATTATGGTTTTCATAAGTAACAACCATTTATCAGCTATAGTTAGGAAATACTTCTTTTCATGCATGAAAGAATGGAAAGCGGCTGCCAGTTATCAATGTAGGTTAAAGCGAAAGGTTGTTATGCAAAATATATGTTAGAGGGAAAAGACAACTTTTGTTCTTTTTGTAAAATGAGAGGTGTCACAAACTCTTTTATTCACATATTTCACATATGGATAATTTGTACAAATGCGGCCCATCATCTTATTGGAAAGGTTGCCAAGTCTGTAAAGCTAAAATCAAACGTTAAACAGTTTTTGTTCCTGCAGAAACAATAACAAATTATTATGAGACTCAAATCTTATCTTACCCCAATCTTTGAACCTCCTGGATGTGTGCTCTTCTGCTTTGTTTGACATATCTTGGTGCTTGGTGGAACATTTTGGGGATTACATGCAGAAAGGGCTCTAACGATCAAGTCAGCAAAAGTTCTCAAAGTCAAATATCAATTTTTAGCACTAATGAATTGCGTACCTTTTATTGCTGGGTTCACCCTTATTTATAGGAGATTAATCATATTGTACTAGTTTTACGTTATGGGCTGGACCTTCATTGGGCTCATATGGGCCTGATTAAACCTAGGCCTTAGGTTCCACGTTTTCCCTATGGGTTTAGCTATTTTATTCAAAGTTAAAGTAGGTGGGCTACTAGTTAAACAGTTTAATGAATATGTTCGTTAAGTGTTTTTTCCTCATATAGTATTATAGCAAGTTCGATAAGAACTTAGTTAGCGGCTTTTTACTAAGTTGGCGGCCCCTCGTATAGTATTATATTAAGTTCGATAAGAACTTAGTTAACGGTTTTTTAATAAGTTGATGGCCCAATCTGAGTATCGTGGCAATGGCTAACTTAACCATTGGTTTATGGCGGTTAATCCGGCCAGTATGGTACACCAACCTTTAGAAATATTTGTCATGTTAAAGGCTTTTTACAAGTGTTTTGGTTTTTAAAAGAAAAAATCCTTTCTTTGGGATGCACCCCTAGGGTATGGTAGCCCCCAACCTCTAGAAGCTGGAGCAACGCTGAGGTTATAAGAAGGATATGAATGGGTGACTTTGGATGTGAGAACTCAGTATGCGTTATTCAGATGGACCCGATTGCTGGATTCGTGGTTAAAATGTATCCCTGTGTTTGAGAAGGATACCTCTCCGAATATTGTATCTTTAAAACGAGTTAGCATCGTGGACTTTGTGTGTCACAGATAGGAGCAAGCTGAGGAAGGGTTCTTTTACACATATATGTGCCATTTTTCTCCAGTGCACATGAGACTTCCCTTTGATGACTTCACTATGGGAGTACTACTACTTCTAAATGTTGCGCCAACTCAATTGCATCCCAATAGTTGGGGGTACTTACAAGCGTTCAAACTATTATGTCAATCACTATACCTTCGTCCCTCTCCTTAGTGTTTCTTGTATTTTTATGATACTCGGCCGAGAGATCCAATCACCTAGCTGTCTCTGGTTATCCGGCTGGGTATAAGTATTTTGGACGCTTTTTTGCATTCATTCAAGCATTTCAAAGATGACTTCTTCAAGGTTGTTGTGAAGTAGCCAGGCCGCTCATTATTTTATAATGAGGATTGGAGTACCAAATTCTTGTTTAGCTAGACGTACAACCCTCAACGTTACAAGGGGACGAAGAAGGTGGAGTTGTTGGCGGATGATGGTGGATAGTAGAAGTTCTGGAGAGATTTAGTGATACTTAGGGTTTAGTTAGGATTTATTTATTAGTGCACCCTCTTGTTGATTTGGAAGGTATCATGTTTTATTTCCTTTGTTTCCTTTAGAGTAAGAATGATAATGAATTGTGTGGTTGTGATGTAGGTCATATGACTCAACTGGGAAAGAAAAATCTAAGTCTTTTCCAGAGCCTGAGGAAGGAGTTGACCGAAAAATCCAAAAATGCTGGGGATACTGAAGTTCCCAACATGCAGGATCCACTAGTAGAGGTTTGAGTACACGGTGGTACAAAAAGAAAGGCAACAATCCCTATTCAGAAGGGTGTCGGAAAGGACATTAAAAGGATTATGACTGAGCTTCTGGGACCGAGATCGTCCTCAGGAATTAAGAGACCTGAGGTTGGTCTCATAGAGTTGCCGGAGACAACCGTTGGCTGTGACATCGAGATCAATTTAGAGGAGGCTGTGCTATCTTCTCTGGATAACATGGAGCCTATCGCTATGGCAAAGGCAATGGTGGAGTTTAATAGCAAAGCCCTGATCCTGTGTCGAAGAGTGGGCTGCCTGCTGCAGAAGGAACTTAAAGAAGGAGGAAAGGCTAAAATAGAGCAGGTCAATGAAGAGTTAAAGGTGTTGCAGGCTAAGTATGAAGTGGACAAGGCAGCCTGGGATAGGGAGAGGGAAGAGCTAGTTGCCGAGAAAAAACAACTAGGTTCTTGGAAGGTGAGGTGTTTAGATTCAGAGAAGAAAATGAAGGAGAAGATTGAAGATTTGGAGGCGAACAACGACGAATTGAAGGAGAAATATCAGAGGATAGAGAGCGAACTAGAGGATTTGAAGGACTATATAGTTCAGGAGCACATAAATGGCTTCCATAAAGGCTTGAGGCAGGCGGCATTATTTTATAAGGAGGTGGATGCTACGGATCCTCGTTATGATGTGTATAAAGATGTCTTTAAGGGGCGCCTGTTGGACGAGGAAGAGATGGATTCTGACCAGCCCGTGGAAGAGCCTGAAGCTACTGTTGATCCCGCTGTTGAGGAGGAGGTGACGGCGAATGATGAGGCTGAGATTACTACAAAGTGATTTTATTTTGATAACATTTATTTTTGTTTCGGGTCCAAGTTTGTAATAACTCTTACTTTTTATCAGCCGTGAACATCTTATCGTATTCGCATATTACTTCGCGAAATATATTGCTCTTTCTTTGATCATTCTGCTTATGCACTTGTATTCTCTGTTTTAAAATGTTGCTTTCGCGTGCTTAATGTTTGATCGTTTTGCGTATTTTAGAATATTTGTTGACCGCTTACTTGTATTGGGTATTTTGCATAGCAATTATGAGATATGTAGTTGATATAAACTTGTTGAAAGTTTGTAATAAAGTAGTTGGCATGAAATATGTAATAATTTTTATTCGACCAGGACCGCCTATCTAAGTAAGCGGTAGGGAACTTGAAATAATTGTGTTTGACTAAGTAAGTAGTAGGAAACTTGAAATAATTTTTTTTTTGTTCGACCAGGACTGCCTACCTAAGTAGACGGCAAAGAACTTAGAAATGCTCGACCAGGACCGCCTATTTAAGTAGGTGGCAGGGAACCTTGATTTTATTGATTGTTTGGGTGCCTCATTAAAAACTCCGGCCAAAACCTTCCTTAGGTAAAAATGTTGAATGAGGAAAAAGAGTACACTTAGGGTTACATAATAGGGTTACATGGATCATCTTGTTCAACCTGATTTTTAAAGTAAAATTTGATATGAGATACATTCCATGTGTTCGGTATTGGTTTTCCAGACAATTGCTCCAGTCTATATGCCCCCCTACATTTTCTCCTATCTTGTACGACCCATTCCAATTAGCTGAGAACTTTTCGTCTTTCTTTCTTGCGTTGCTTGCCATTCTTCACACCAGATTTCCTTTTATGAATGTGCGTGTTTGGAGTTTGGAGTTGTGCTTCCTTGTTGCCCTTTGTTTAATTGCCATGCTCCTCATGTGTGCCTTTCGCATAACAATGTTACTAGGTCTAGGTTTATGTGCAAACTTTCGTCGTTGAGCTTCTTGTTGTAACTTAGTCGTCTCAGAGAGGGTTCTCCGATTTCAATTGGAAGCATGGCTTTTGTCCTGTATACTAGACTAAACTAGACTAAACTAGACTAAACGATGACTCGTTCGTGGTGAATTGGTGTGTGCATTTGTATGCCCATAGTACTTCTAACAACTCCTGTGGCCATCCCCTTTGGATCCGTCTAGCCTTTTTTTCAATTCAACAAGGATTACTTTGAACCTCTCGGATGTGTGCTCTTCGGGCTTTGTTTGACATGTCTTCATATCTTAGTGCTTGGTGGAACATTTTGGGGATTACTAGCAGAAAGAACTTCAACGATCAAGTCAGCAAAAATTCTCAAAATCAAATCTCAATTTTTAGCATTAATGTGCGTACCTTTTATTGTTGGGGTCCACCCTTATTTATAGGAGATTAATCATATTTTAGTAGTTTTAAGTCATGGGCTAGACCTTCACTAGGCTCATATGGGCCTGATTAAGCCCAGGCCTTCCACGTTTTCCCTATGGGTTTTTAGCTATTTTATTCAAAGTTAAAATAGGTGGGCTACTAGTTATAAGGAAAACCGTATAGTTTAATGAATATGGTTGTTAAGTGTTTTTTCCTCTTATAGTATTATATTAAGTTCGATGAGAACTTAATTAGCGGCCTTTTACTAAGTTGGCGGCCTTTTAATAAGTTGACGGCCCTCGTATAGCATTATATTAAGTTCGATAAAAACTTAGTTAGCGGCTTTTTAATAAGTTGACAGCCTTTTAATAAGTTGACGGCCCAATACAAGTATCGTGGCAATGGATAACTTAACCATTGGTTTATGGCGGTTAATCCCGCCAGTATGGTACAGTTTTGATTTGAACAAGGTTAACAGAAGGTGTACTAGAATAGAAAATGGTGACTTAAAAAGACTATCATAAACAAAATTAATGGTTATTTACTATTCAAAGTGAAAAGGAATTGTGAGATAGATCTGATATTAAATGTAAACTCTGGGATGTACAAGATATTAAAAAGTTGAAAATGACTAGAAAAGCAAATTGTTTCTAGTTTAACCATGTTTGATTCCTTTACTTGTCACCACAGTAAAACTGAAATCATATTGATGAGAATTTATCTGTTCAGATAGCAAGAACGTTGTTCATGTTGCAACGCCTCACCCTTCTAAGCAGGCTGGAAAAGCAATTGCAGATAACAAGCGGCAGACTCCGAAGTCAGGAGGAGATTACAGCTGCAAGCCTTGCAACAGGTGATTAGGGATTTCTTTTCATACTGATTTGTCTCCTTTTTTTCAAGTAATCAGGAATATCAATTCATTCATAATTTTTAAATTGGTTTGCAGGTCATTTAAGACAGAAGATGGCTTAAACTCTCATAATAAGGCTAAGCACAGTGCTAAGTAAAGCTTTTCTTTTTGTTGGAGGCATGAGTATGTTAATGTTTATGGCTTTGGATGATAATGAAAACACGGTTTATTTGATGTAGAAGAGCTGGTTTATTTATGTTTGTTTCCAACTTTGATTAATCAACTGGAGACCGGATTTCCAGTTTTATATTTTTTGGGTTTGTGATTGCTGGCCATTTGAACCTGATCCTATGTAGGGTCTTTCAAACCGAACCCTTCCTTTATTATTGTCTTTGTGATGAAATGCCGAAATACTCCCTGCAACTTGTGAAATTACATTCCTAACGAAGTAAATTGGGAATTAAATGTTGCTGAAAAGCTATCAATGTTTTATCACTTTTATTAAGATATATCGAAGTCTTAAATAACGTCATGGTATGTTTAGTGGAACATTTGAATGTTAATACTCGCTTTGGGCTAAGTTTTGCTTCCATGACCTTTTTCCTTGCATGATGCATACAAAAGTCCTTAATATTTGATACGGCAAACACTGACCTAGAGACTATATACACTATTTTCCCCCATAATTTTAAGGCGTATGTTTATTTGTACGTCATATCTAAGTTATCTTGGTTTTACTTTTTTGTATTTACTTATGGTACACTATACTTTAATATATCTCCAATTTATGTAACATATCCATTTGTTACATATATATATATATATATATATATATATATATATTATATTTTAATATATTTTATTTATATTTATTTATATGATAATAATAATTTATATATTTTTATGTTAATAATATTTAGTACATTGATTTTAATTTAGATTTACATAAGAAAAATTATATATTTTTAATATATAAACTAATAATATTTATATATAACAATAATTTATATATTTTTATGTTAATAATATTTAGTACACTGATTTTAATTTAGATTCACATAAAAATAATTATATATTTTTCATGTTTTAAAAAAATTATATATTTTTCAATATATAAACATCAGGTGTTTTGTATCTTATTATTTTTTAAATTAGTGTATTAATATAAATTAGTGTATCAATATATTAGATACATTTATGTATCGTATTTGTGTATTATACATTATAGATATGTATCATATGTATTATACATTATAAATGCGTATAAAATCTATGGTACTAATTAAATTTACATGTCACATTATAATTATAAGTACTAACTAAATTTACAAGTCAACCTTCAAGGTAATCATAAAAGAAATGTCCCAATTATAAGTACACTAATTGAAATAAAATGAGATGTTCAAAATGATAATTTCAAAATTTTGAAGGATTATATCATGATTTATTTTGATAAATTAGATAGTAGTAATTTATGAAACTTTCCTGAGAAACCATATCACTTTATAAAAAGAAAGTGTCATAAAATGAAACCAAAAACACTTGGCAAATACCCAATAATTTTAATGAAACCAAAAATACCTTTATTTTTTATGCTTCTGAAAATAATGGGCTGAGAGAAAATAGAAGAAAACACTACATTGATCAAACCCTGACTTTGCCTAAGGGCCTATCCATTGAACCAGTCTGCTAGCGTTTGTGTAATATCAACAAACGAATTTCACAGTGGATAAAACATCACAGTGGATTTATATAATGAGATAGCCGTTCTCCAATTCAGCAAACCAACGAGCCCATTCAATTCTCAATAGTACAGTAACAAATTATCAAGCGTTCTTCTTCAGTCGCACCAAACTAGGAGGATCACACTACAATTGAGAGCTGAGCACGGAAATGCTTAGTAGGAACCCTATTATGCTCAAAAGAACAAAGAAAAATATTTTAGTGCTGAGTGATATCTATTAAGAAAAATAAAATGAAAAATGTTAGGAACATCAGTTATAACAGAGATAAAATGCACCGTCAAATTTCTTTTACTCGTGGTTCAATTATAAAGTGTAATAAATTTTATAATAAGTTACCATGTAACTTTACTCACTACATAATTATCATATTTTATTTATTTATATATATATACATCAAATAGCATATGTATATGTTTATTCTAAAGATAATAAAATACAATACAAATAATTTGATATATATATCAAATACCATATGTATAAATTATTTATTTATTTTAAAAATAACAAAATACGACACATAATAAAAATATGTAAAATTCAACACGAAATATATGTAAATACAAATACTACGAAAAGATAAAAATCAATAGGTGTCATCATAATATTATCAGTAGGTGTCAAATGAGAAAAAAATGATGTTCGAATGACAATGATTTTTTCTATTATAATCAACGCTCAGAAATTGCGAGCTACAGATGCTCATGGTCTCCAACTTTTAGATTGGAATGTGTGAAATCTTTTACCGAAATTACAATTAAAATGTTACCTTGGACAAGTGCATTATAATATTTCTTAAAAATAACTTCAGGTACCTTTTTTCTAAAAAAAAAAACTGTTTCACATTTGAGAGATTAAAGAAGTTACATTGGAACACAGAATTTATTAAATACACTCCAAAACAAATGTAAAATTTATATAAAATTCAATGCAATAAAAATCTTGATATTTCTCCAGAATATTGTTAACTGAACTGATCCTAGACTATGAGTATTAAGTATATAGAAAATATATTTATCATACGCTGCTCTAAGTTTTATATGAATCCAGGCAAGTTGTGAGTAAAGCCATTTGCTAGAGACAGCTTTTTGAGTAAGTAAAAAACTTGGTAACGCATTTATTTAAAATCTATAGTTATTCACACTGAAATTCATACATCATTAATCTATTTTCATCTAAAAACCCTTGACTTCGGTAAAATCCAACAATACTCAATAACAGAATATGAAACATTCATAGCTGAACTTTATCAAATGTATCGCTTCATCCCAGCAACAAGTTAAACTCGCCGCTTTTCCCATTTTTCTTCCTCCCTTCAATTTGCAGAACATTACAATTGAAGCAGAAAATTGAACTGTTGTTACTATGGATATTACAAAGTTATATAACTAAATTGACAGTTTCAAATAGAATAACAATGGCAACTAAATCCACTAAGTAGGTGCAAACATCACAAAACAGATTACCTGCCACACTTACTACCAAATCTTGAGCCAAATAACTACGTTGTTGCTGCTATATCTGATGGTCACCAGATTCATTGCCATTCTGTGCACCACTCCGTTCTTGATAATCATTGCTTTTCGTATTGTTCTTGCTACCCGTTTCCTCTTGTTCCTTCTCCCTGTTCCATTGCTCTATCTTAGCTCTCCTTTCTGCACTACTTTCTCTGACCGGACTCCTATCCCTCCCCATTGGACTTCTACTTCGTTTTCCCCCTCTATGCCGAGGACTACGGCTTCTAGGCCTCCTAACATGGTGGCCATGCGGCCTTTCAAAATCTCTTCTGCCAGCATTACGGACAGAATGCGAATGTTCCCCATGGTTACGATTCCTTGGAGGGCTCCTGCTCCGGCTACCACTGCGGCCATTCCATCGTCTATTTCTTCCAAATAATTTCCTTCTCAAATCCCTGAAAATAAAAGAGTGAGGTTTAACCCAAGAAGAGCCATTTTATAAATGCAAGTTTGTGATCTTGAGAAGTATGAGAACTACAATGAATAGTCAACCTGCTAATCTTCTTCAGGTGCATGAAGTTGCAGTAGCCACCTCGATTGCATACATTCTCCTCATACTGCCTACAAGTTGCTTCTCGAAAATCCGTAACAGGAGAGAAATCAACAATGATTGGGCGACCTAGATGGATGAGTAAGTTATAAGTTTCAACACAACAGCAAGGTTTATTTCGAGATCGGGGTTGACAGTAAAAGAGTCCGCACAGCATTTTCTTACTAGATCCATAAACATTGGGTCACCTTACAAAATTGACTTGCAAGATGAAGGTTGTCCTCCATTTATATACCTTAACGTGGTCATACCACCAGACAATGAAAGAATTCCAACACACTCCACCAAGACTAGACATTCTGAGAATGAAATTTGCAAGATTGACTGTAGTAGGTGACCAATAACAGGTGACTTGATAAACCCAACAAAAAATTTCAGTAGGATCGATTTTGATATCATCTAACTATCTGGGTTTGGACCCAACTCAAACCTCACAAAACCAGTAAGGTGAGCGTTGAACCCCACTTGCATACAACGAACGTGTGTGTGCATAGCCACCAAAGGTAAATATAAAGGACCATTGCATCCCAATCTTTATCCTAACTAGATGCAAAACAAGTAAAGTCAAAACAAGACATTGGAAAGATAATTTGAATAATAATAAAAAGCGGCCATGTGACCGAGCACAAAGTACTATGTCAAAATGCTCAAGACTCACAACAAAAGTAAAGGACGGGCAAAGAAAAGAGGATACTGCAAGGTAAAGAACTAAAACTCAACAAGGATATCTCCAACCTATTAACCCAAAAACTATCATTTTTTAGCAAGATTGCACATGTATTCTCACTGGTGGTAATCCTATTTGTAACATGTAGGACCATTATGAGTGGCAAACCTCTCCATTTGGAACAACTTGATATCTAGAAATTGTAAATATATATATATATATATATATATATATATATATATATATATATATATATACAGAACTTGAATTTGGGACAATTAATCAATCTAAAAACGTCTCCATGCTAGTTAATTCACCGGTTGGATGGTAATATGAATATTATTATTGCTTACAAAAGAAAAAAACACAGAAAGATAAGTTTTTTTTTTCAAAAATGGCTTTCGTATTGATACTGCACCCAGCAACCTACCTTCCGATGATTACTTCACATTCGTAACAACTGCCGACACGCACAAACAACAACAGAATAAAAACCACAAACAATGAGAACACTTAAAACGAAATGGCAAAAACCCCAACCGAGGGGAAGTGAAAGGGCAAATGAAGGACCTGAATAAAATCTCCCGGTAAGATTCATGAGAGCGTTGGCAGCATGATCTTCTTCCCGAAATTGAACATACACATTCCCAACCTGCACAAAAACAACGGAATAAACAAAAAAACGATCCAGGTCGAAAATAAAAAAATGAAAAAAACGAGAGAGGTGAAAAGAGGGATTCTGAGAGAAACCATATGATCGGCGAGATTATCGCAGATATTCAAGCTCTGAATAGGGCCATACTTGCTGAGCTCCTCGAAGAGATCTTCGTAAAAGTCGTCGAAGTGATCCTGGACCTTGTCGGGGTCGAGAGATTGGGGTTGGGGCTGATTGGGGTTGGTGATGATGTTCATATTCATGTCGGGCCTCTGGTACATGTTCGACAGAACCAACGTTGGGCTGATTGTGGGCTTCGTGTGGAGCCGTGAACACCGGTCGCCGTGCCTGCAAGCGCCGATCTTGAAGTAGAACGGACAGTTAACCCTGTCCTTCTCCGTTCCGAATATCGATGCCAAGTGCTCCGCCATCTCTCCGTTAGGGTTAGGGTTTCGCTTTCGCTTCTTTTTTTTTCTCCTTCACTCCGCTATCTCTATCCTTTTATACACTCTCACTGCCTACACACTCCTCGCTTCTCTCCTCTCTCTCTCTGTTTTTTTTTTTTTATTTTTTCCTTTATTTTTTTTTTTTTTTTTTTTAATTATTACATTAATTTGTTTTAAGTTTGCTTTAAAAAAAAAAATCGAAATTTCTAGTCGATTAAACTATTCTGCATCAGTTCATTCGCATGTTGCCTATTACACGGAAGATTTGTGTTTTTCTTTTTCAAATCAGTTTATTCAATTTTTATAATATTTCATTAATTTATTTTAAACTTAAATTTTGAACATAATTTTCTTAATTGGTAGACATAATTTTAATTAAAAGAAAACTAATGTTTGAAAAATATGTACGCTACTCACTTGTTTGTTTGATACGAGGATTATTACAGGCAGCTTTTATTACACAAATGCTCATTAGGCCAAACATGTGAATTGTCTGAGCTTTTTAACCATTTATAGGATTTTTTTTTGGAACTGGAAAATCTCCTCTACTTTTCTCAAGAAAAATAAAAAAACATTATTTTTCTCCGTGGAAAGTCGGCATCGGTTGAGTTTATCATTATCGGGACAGAAGGTTCAGATGTGTGTTGGGGCCTTGTCACGCACTTCATAATATATTTTCCTTTCCTTACTTAAATAAAAAACACATTGCTTAAAGAAAATAACAAATGTAATATTTTTATCAGAAATTATAGTGAAACATTTTTGTAACATTTAAGTGTTATATTCTTATGATTTTTTCTTTTTATTTATTGAAGAGTGTCTTTCTCATTTTTGCTAGTGTTGTATTTTCTTGACACCTTTTTTTGTTATTCAGAATTGCTTTACTTTAAAATCCTATGTGAGGAAAAAAATTATTTACCACTTAAATCAATAAAATATATTTAACTATTTGAGATGATTTTTTATTAATTTTGTATCTCATCAAACCAAATACATATATTATAATACAGTATAATGGGTTTATATTAGGCTGGGGTTCAATTTTATTGGGCCTAGGAATGGTCTCGGTAAATAGACTAAGTTGAGACAAAATCTTTCTGCACCCTACCAAAACTCTTCCACCACCCTATCACTTCCCAATAGACAGTTCCGGATTTTTTTTTTCGGAAAGCAATTACTTTCCCCGATTACGGAAATTATTTTTCGGAAGGGGCTTTGATGGGGTCAAGAAAAAAATGTGATGGGGTGTAGGAATCAACAGCCCGAAGTGGATGACATAAAGCTTATTTGTTCCAAAAATATATAAACTCTATATCATAGTCAATTGTACATATCTTTATCTTTTAACAGAATCTCCTAAAAGCTGATCAAGTAACATTTATTTCAGTCATCTGATTACAACTTTGATACATGTAAATAGCTATGAATGAATTTTAATACGTATAAAGATGATATGGTTAAAAGTTATTCTAAGTGTATGTCTAAATTTTGGAGTAAAAATGAAAAATTTACGCGGCATACAAGAGCCAGAGTCAGAAAAACTGGGCATCACTTTCAAGTCATCAGTTTCATATTTTGCCTTATTCGTCAGTGAGAACTTTGCTTTATTAAAGTTGGAAACTTTGGGCATCATTTTCCAAATAACCCGCCCACAGGGAGCCCTTGGAGACCATCATGAATGGACCACAAAGATTTGGAAACAGATTCGGGAAGCCATGGAAAGGTGATGCACTATTATGCTATAAAATCCCACGATTTTATTTAAAGACCCACAAGAATATGACACTGCAAATGTGTCAACGTCCTTCGCGGCTTGGCATAAGGACACTTATGCACTACATCGTCATCCAAAGAAATTGCTGCTATATCACGGATCAAGGGAAAAGGAAATTAACGTGGCAAGATAACCCGTAAAATTGGAACTAAACTGAAAGTAGGCATCAAGTATTAAAGCTAAATATGATTAAAAACATCTTTTAAAGTTTAAACACAGAACTATCAGCTCTGTGAATCACAACTCAAAATTATTGACAAGGTCTTTATGCCGACAATTATTCTAACTAACTTATTCATCACAACTGAAACCGCGAGGCCAAATCTCACTGCTCAAAACTCTGGGTCTCCAGGTTTTTCCACTTCAAAACTCTAGTATGGTTCCACAGGGGTACGGAAGTTAGCTCCAGCATACACTGCTTCAGCACCAAGCTCCTCCTCAATTCTCAAGAGCTGCAAAGAGCGCTCAAAGTTTACAAAAAAGACTTAACAATTAAGACTGAAACTAGTACAAAGAATGAACAACACTAACCTGGTTATATTTGGCAAGACGCTCTGACCTGCATGGAGCTCCAGTCTTAATTTGACCCTGTTGATGGAAAGGAAACATTAATATGGTGGACTTCATCAATGGAGTGATAATAACACAAAAGTTTAATTAATTAAACAAAGACAATATACCGTTGCCAAACCAACAGAAAGGTCAGCAATGAAGGTATCCTCGGTTTCTCCACTGCAACCAAAATATAAGGATGAGTATATAGAATTCGGTTAGCTGGTTAAAGATCTTACAGCCGTAGGATTTGTTGCACATTTCACAGCTGTCATCTGCGACTGTTCTGTGATTGGCCAAACCTACTGAAGATCTTACAGTTGTAGGATTTAAAAACAGATGCAAACCTTCTGTGACTGGCCATGACACCCCATCCAGCTTTTTTGGACATCCTAACAGCTTCAATACTCTCGGTCACAGAACCAATTTGATTGACCTGTTCATTTCAGATTTGTGTCAAATATGGTTCTTATATACATCTACTCAGTTCAAATAACTTTTCACATGAAATTTTATGAATAGAATAAGAGTACCTTGAGGAGAAGAGCATTGCATGCTTTGGTATCGATTGCTTTCTGAACCCTCTGTGTACACAAAATGCAAAAAGAAAAAAGTCAAAGGAAAATCCTTCGGGGGCTCTCCAACAGAATGAAGACATTTTTTGGGAGAAGTTTTGTTTGATCAAACAACAAACCTTGGGGTTGGTAACCAACAGATCATCACCAACAATTTGTACGTTGGTTCCAACCTCAGCAGTCAGCTTAGCATAGTGCTCCCAGTCATCCTGGTCAAAAGGATCCTCAATTGACACAATTGGGTACTCTGACACAAATGATTTGTACAGATCTTTCAAAGCATCGCCAGATATCTTCTGTGAGCCATCGTTGTTCTGCAGGTCAAACAGAAAAGGCCAAGAAATAATGAATCTAGATGTAAATATGTAAGAATGGTATCAATATTTTTATATATTTAATATAATATTTCTTCATACAGTCCATCCATTTATGTATGTATAGTCCATCCATTTATTTAATATTGTTTCCATTGAATGTCCAACACTCTTTGCTATGCATGTTTCCTTAATTTGGGATTATTCACATTTGCTTGTAATTAGATGTCTGGTTTTTATCACTTTCCAAAACAGTTGCAATAATAAGCTAAATAACAAAGAGCTCACATCTTCCTTGAAGTTCAAATCGTATGTTTTGTCCTCCTTGTAGAATTCGGAAGCAGCAACATCCATTCCAATGACAACCTAAGAACATAATAGCAATTTTCAAGGTTGTGTAAAAGAAGACAACTGAAAAGCCAAGCACCATAGACAGAATTTTGAAGAGAGAGAAATACTAACTTTGCCTGTGTAGCCAGCTTTGGCAATGGCAGTTTTGAGCAATTCCAAACCTTCCTTGTTTTCCTGAACAATCAAAAGAGCTTATCAGTTACTAGCCAAAAGGATGAGCTGGTACCAGACTTCCATGCATAAAAAGAAACGAGTTAAAAATCATCGTTGACCTGAATGTTTGGAGCAAAGCCACCTTCGTCACCAACATTTACTGCATCTTGGCCGTATTTCTTCTTAATCACAGACTGAAATAAAATGAGTGTAACACTTCGTAAATAACTATGACAAAGTAGCACCGATCTACAATCAAGTTGACAAACCATCGCAGCATGAAAACATTCACAGGATATACACCAGGCATAAGGTGTAATGATAACTTTAAGGGACCTGCTAACAGGGCGTGGCACTTGTTAAAAATAATTAATAAACATTGAATTTTACAAAACTTCATAATTAACTATAACAATAAAGGAATTCTTACCTCAATAATCATTAATGCAGTTTTATTTTATTTAGAGGACACAAAAATATTCATTAGTGTTATATAGTTGTAATTGATAATTTATTTGATGCATAAAATAATTCTTAATAAAATACTTTTAAAGTAGTTAAAAAAGCTTAAATTAACACAGAAAGCAACAAACGAAAATTAAAAAAAAAAAATTAAGCAACATGGTATATCAACAATCAAGTAATAAAGCGTTAAACATCTAAAATTATTTTATTATATAATAATTTTTTATTTTTGTGTACATTAAATAAATCATCAATTACAGTTGTATAACACTTATAGACATTTCTGTCCTCTAAATAAAATAAAATTGCATTAATAATTATTAAGACAGAATTCATTTATCAAAATCAACTACAATTGTACAAGACTTATGAATTTATATTATTTTAATTAGCAGAGTTAATTATTTTAGATTTTAACCTAAATATAGTGAAATCAAGAATCATTGATTATACCTTAAACAGTGTTCTTAGAGCATGCACCTCTGGCAAAGTTTTAAAAATACATATGAGAAAAAGTTAATGGATGTAACATGCAAACTAACCTTCAAATTGTGATATACTTCTACGCCCATCTTCATGGCTTCCTTGAAAGAGGAAGCTCCCACGGGAAGAACCATAAACTCCTGCATATTCATAGTATGTCATAAATATCAGAAAGATGTCTTGCTTCATCTCTCACACAGACAGAAAAAGGTGTCTGAAATCATACCTGCATAGCGAGCTTGTTTCCAGCATGTGATCCACCATTAATGACGTTGAAAGCAGGAACAGGCAAAACCAACTTTTTGTTACCAGCAAGGTTTGCAATATGCTGCACCAAAAGAATGGAATGCCATGTCAGATATACGAAAACAACAGAAGACCCCAATCAAATAAAGATTGTAACTTTGTAAAAGAATAATTGTAAACAATCTGATGGTAAAATAACACAGCTATCTGGTCAATCTTGAACACTGGATTTCATAAAATTTAAATGGATTATAAAGAAGCCATCACAGTAGCAGATATTTTTATTTTGTCTTTAGACATATCACATACTTTCAGGACAACTTCAGTTACACAAGGGATCTGAAGAATCAATTACATCTAAGATGATTAAATACCACAGTTCACGAATAATTACCTTGTAAAGAGGAATTTTAAGGACACTGGCACCAGCTTTGCAGACTGCAAGAGACACTGCCAATATGGCATTTGCTCCAAGCTAAAACAGCAACGAAAATTGCATTAGAATTATATGAATCACAAAAAAAAATGCAAATTTCCAAATATACTCAGCTACGCACCTTTTGCTTGCACCAACCCCATTCGTTAACAGTTCCATCAAGCTGTTGAACCATTAAGTTGTCAATAGCTGTCTGCTGAGTTGGGTCCTGTTCATTATCACAAAATAGCAAAATAAAAATTAAATCAAGCTAAACAACCTTTAGCAATAGAACTGAACTTCCATGTTACAGGTTCGTATGTACTCAACTACAATTAGCCGCATAATGAGCAAGTCCTAACTTATGCAAAAGTTTCTTTAGCAACAACATTACAGTAAATCGTAAAATAAACTGAACCAACCTTGCCAATCAATGCAGGGGCAATAATGCTGTTCACGTTGTCAACAGCCTGCACGTGTAAAAAAGACCAGGTAAAAATCACACGAATAGATCAATCTAACAAGACAACCCCTTCACACTATTTAGTACACTAACATAAGACTCACCTTTGATACACCCTTTCCGAGGTAGTCGGATCCGCCATCTCTCAATTCAAGTGCCTCGTAAATCCCTGTCAAAGTTTAAAAAGAAAAAAATAGGTCTCAGCGATATTTCGAACACGCAAGCCACCAACAATACATGGGTTGTACATAAGTGAAAAAAAAAATGGAAGCTGCCCCAAAGAGAACGCTGTACCGTACTACAAAAACACTATGAAATCATAACGTTCTTTTTTATTGGAACTTTGTAGGAAAACGACACCAAAAACTTTGCAGTGACAAATCGTAGTTGAGAGAAATGAGTGAACTATACCAGTGGATGCACCACTTGGAACAGCAGCTCTAGCAAAAGTACCATCGGAGCATGACAAATCAACCTAACATAACAACCATCCATCACATCAGAAAACTTTCTCATAACAAACCAACGCTCTATCTCGTCAGATTCAAATTAAGCCATGAAAAAAAAAACAGAAAAAAACAAACAAGCTGTGCGGATTTTAAAATATCCGAAAATAAATAATAAATAAAATACCGAGATGGATTAAAACTGTAATAACGGAAAAATTAAGCGGAAAAGTGAATATGGTACAGAAACATTGGACGTATCGAAATGGAAGAGGAGATGAGGGGGAGGAAGCGAACCTCGACGGTTGGATTGCCACGACTGTCGAAGATCTGACGGGCCTTGATGCTCACGATGGTTGCCATGGATTGCGCTTCGAGTGAGATCTGGAGTGAGTTGTTGGGAAGAAGAGGTAGAGTTTGAGGAGAGGCCTGAGTGGTGTGTGGGTTTATTTATATCTCCCAGTCCCAACTATGGCTCACTCACTTTTAGGTTTACCGAGCTTAAACTTCCTGTGATTTGTCTCGTTAGTCACATGTCACTTTAAGGAAAAACAACTTTTTGACACCTTAATTGTTCATTGCATTTAACCTTTTTTACGTTTATTGTAAATGAATTAGATCTCATGTTTCAAGTTCAGACATTAATCTTTCATCGTGTTTCTCAGTGAACTAAAATTTCAATCTTTTGTCATAGACAAATCATTCTTAGTTGTTTTTTAAGACAGGCACAAAGTTTGTTGGATTGAATGTCTGGAGTGAAAGATAGAAAGAAAATTAAATATTTATGGTATAACATAATTGGTAAAATGGATTATATAAATATCTTTTTATTTGTGTGAAAAATTTACTATTTACTGGTGCTTTTTCGTTTCTTTTCTTTTTTTGTTTACTTTAACTTTTATGTTTGTTTCTTTTTCTCTTCTTCTTCTTAAATTGGTAGAAGAAAACAATAATTTAAATATTAATAAAATGTTAATAGTATAATCTTAATAGAATATTTATGATATAATTAATTAATTTTAAAGTATATGATTTTTCTTATGCAAATCTAAGTGATATGTTTTTTTTTCCTTTTTTTTTCGTACTTTCTTTGTGTTTGATTCTTATTCTCTACTTTTTCTTAAATTAAATAAAGTAAACAGGGGCTTAGAAATTATATTCCGTCTCTATACTTAACTACGAGTGTAGTTAATATCTGTATACTTAACTATAAGTATGATTAATTAATTTCATATTAATTAATTTCATATTGCTTAAGAATAATTGTTACATTTCTTTATAATTCTTCATTTTAAGATTTCTCCAGTTGTCTTTTTTATAATGAGGTCTGTTAGACACGAGGTGTTTCTAATAATAACATTAATTAGAACAGTGAGATATAAATTTCAATCTATATATCTTTTTCTTTTGTTTATATTAAGTCTAAATGGAATAGTTAATTATTTTTAAAAGGGTATATACACACTAAAAAAATCTGAAAAATAATTTTCTAAAAACAAACTTTACTATTTAGAAAATTCAGTTTTTCAAAATTTAAGCTCAACTCAAATTTAATTCTACAAATTTTAATCTAAACGTAGAATATCTATAATAATACATAAAGATGATTTTCTCTTTTGTGTCCACATTTCAAAATTTCAATTTTATCTTTTAAAATATAATTATTTATTAAATTTTTAAAAATTGACCATTATTTTAAAAGCTTTTTATAAAATGGTCTATTTCTGTTTTTTTTTCCTATTTATCAACATTTATTCTCTTTTCTTTTTTATAAATTTAACTTTATTTTTAATAAATCTAATTTTATTTTATATATTAATTTAATAACATTACAATATCATCACCTACTAATATAATGTCACGCATATTTAAAAAATGTGTACACGTACACGATAGTGTTTTATAAATGTGTTTTTCGAATAAAGCTGGTTATATTACGCATTTTGTGGAAATTTTAATTTTGCCAAATTTTTAATTTATTATTAGCTGTAACATTACTTTTGCAAATGCATTTTTTTAATGTTTTGTGTATTTATTTCTTTGATTTATTCATTTAGAAAATCATAATAAGTGAAAAAATATAACTACATGCAAACCAGTAATTGTGCGATTCTGGTAATGAGATAGATAAATATTTCTTTTTGTGGTTTGCTTTTCAATTTGCTTGATGCGCAAGATAAAGTTAGCGCGCACACAAAAAATGTGAGGAAGAAATTCCTTTTATACTCTAATTATCGTGAAAATAATATAACTTAGTATAAAATAATCACAGAAAAAGAAAAAAAAAAAAAAGAACTACCAAAGGTTGCATACTAGTTTCTGTGAAATATAACTTATATTCAATCCTTATTATGAAACAAATTTGCATCAAAAGAAATATAGCTTATTTTAGAGTAAAACATAGCTACAAATAATATTTTTATAATCTTTTAACAAACACTAAAACATGCATTCCAATATTTATATTTTCATGGGTGAAAAAAACTCCACGAAAACAAAGGACTCTTGGGTGAATTATTAGGTGGATGGATACATACATGCATCACAATTGCAAAGTCCTATTCAAACAGGTAGGCTAAGAACATCAAATTTGACTGCTTTTAACTTTGAGAACTACTGAAGCTAGATAAGTTAATATCAATTTTTACATCTAATAAACAATTAAAAAAAAATAAGGTTAGTATTTTCATATATTAAAATAGTCCTGAAAACCCAATTGTATGAACAAATATAAATAAAAAAAATGGCAACATATCCGGTAAATAAAAAACATCAGTATTTAGAATGTGTTTTTTTATTATTTTAAGTTTTTATTGTAATAATGAACAAAATCTGAAACCTGGATATTTTGTCGGTCTGGTCATATTCTTTGACTCTTTGTCTGTCTTGCTATGGAGTTTACTTGGTACCCAAGAATGGTGGGTCATTGCACTTTGCAGACGTGAGAAGTATAATTGAACTTCACTTCAAATGTCAAAATCAATTTTGGGTATGAACAATTTAAAACAATATTTATTTTTAATTAATTTCAATTATAATAAAATATTTGTTATTAAAATTAAGAAATAAAATTAATTTTTATATGAAGCTCAATCAACTACAAAAGTTAATTTTATTTTTAAGTCAAATTCAAACACTTTAATGGTGTGTTTGAGTAGTGATGTTTGAGAGTAATATGTAATTATTTGTATATGAATTATTATTTTGATTTGTGTATTAGTATACGTTAATGTTTGTTTATAATTATAATTTAAATAAAAATATTTTTTTTTTGTTGAAATTGTATAATAGTTAAAGTTTATAATACAAAATATGTTTGTTGAAACAAAATTTGAATATAAGAGTGTAAAGGTATAATTCAAATGAAGCAACAAATTAAGGAAGACTATACGCAAATATAAAGAAACATTAATTATGCCAATAAACAAAGTCCACAAATAGATATTAAAGTGAAAAAGAATATTCTTATAGAGTAGATGGAACTTTGTATATAAAGATAAGATATATATTTAAATCACTAAATAAATTCAACACTTGAAAATCACGAGATAAACATTTATAGTTGAAAGGAAATTGAATCCTAATTATCAAAGATGATTATGAAAAAATTACACTAACTTGGATACAAAAGCCAAATTTTAAAATTATAATGCTAAAACTTAAAAAAAAAATATTTTGATATCATTTTAATAAAATTAGGCATACATACACATATAACTTTTAAACAAATGGAGAAGAGGACTGATTTCTATATATTTTAGATATCATTTGTTCAATCGAAATATTATTATATATAAAACCAGGATTTTTTGGGGGTATAGTGTAATGCCAGAAAATTTTTGGGGTATAGTTCAATCGAAAATCCCTTTTTATTATTTATTTTCTTCTTCTTATAGTAGAGTTTTTTTTTTTTATACATTTTTCATTGTAAAAAATAATAATAACAAAACAGCATTCAGGAGGAAGACAAGTTTCTTCAGAAAAAGAAAAAAAATGGACAAACCAATACGAATATTACATGGAATATTCCATGAACCATTGACAGTCCTGTTGCAAAAGATGCTTAGACCATAGTCATCAGTCATGCGTGTCCAATTTCAAAAGCTTATTTATTTATTTTATTCAATATTTATTAAAAGTATTACATGTACAATTTATTTCATATTTATTTAATCTTATTTATTGCTATTCAAATCCTAAATCATTTTAGTTAGAAACAAAGAAAACTTGTATGATCTATGAGCTATACTATAGCGTGCATTTCTCCGTCACTAGACACGCCTCTTTCTTCCTTATTAATGTCTTCTTTAATTCACTAGCCATATTTTTTTATCATAATTTACCTTTTGTGTTGCTTACAATTTTCGTTTAGTCTTGTGAAAAAAAGTTACTGTTTTTATATATTTTTATATTTTGTATTTCATTACAGATGTGATTGGCTTCATGATTCGTGTCTAGATACATTGATGAAAAGTGATGAAATTTTTTCAATGACGAAAATACGTAAAAATATTTGAAGAACTAAAAGAGAAATAGAAAAATAAATTTTCGTGGAGATTAAATAAAGTTTTAAAAATGACAATATAAAAAAATACATAGATAAAGAATGAAACGTATTTTCATTCATTTTTTTTTTCTTTCTTCTAACAAACAATAGAAATTATCGGTGAATACAATAACACCAAACGTAGCAGAATAATCCAGTAAGATAATTTCACGTTGAAAATTTCAGACAAAACTAATTAAATAAGATTTCGTCGTTTTCTTTTGCATGTTTTTTTCTTCCCACTCTTATTTTCTCATAACGCAACTAATTTTTCTTTGGTTGACATAATTTTTTTTTAATTTTATATAAGGATTAAACAAAAACTGATCGCGTTTGATATTTTAAATAAAAATTCAATGTCTGAGAATGAAAAATAAAATATTAAAATTATTATTTTCTTAAAGTTCTCTATTCACAGGAAAAAGAACAATGAACAAAGGCTATATAGGCGACTGGTTAGAGGACCACAAATAAGTTAACGTTATGACACGCTGATGTTCAAATACAAAAGTATAGGCGGAAAAAGAGGATCGAAACACATAAGTCCAAGGGTTGGGTTGAGTTTACGGGAATCGTATATATCTTAATTTTTTAATTTGTTTTTTCATTCCTACTTAACTGTTTAATTAATTTGTATCTTTATTTTTAAACAAATATTTTTAATATTTATTTTAAGAAGTGAATCTTAAATCATACTTAATCTTATAAAATATATGGAACTATCTGTCCAACAAATAATAAATTTTTCGATAACAAATAGGATTAAGAACATGGTTGAGAAGAACAAGTTTTAATATTTTATACTCATTTTTAGAAAAAAAAAATCATCTACATTTTCAGGTATCAAAATTTTTGTCTCATACTCATTCCTACTGGTTAACGAATATATACTCATATTTGTACTCATATCAACTTATTTTTTATATAAGTTTACTTAATAGATTATGAGTATTTTTATAATTTAAACGGAAACGGTGATATGACAAGAATGAGTATTATGATGGATATGTACATTCTTAGTCTCATACACAATTGAAAAATTCAAGTATTTCCCATATCCAATCAATTCAAAGATTTTTCGTCAAAATAGAAACGGGTTTGAAAAATACTCATAAATGAAATTATTTGTAATCTCTAATACCGAGTGATACAATAAGCTGAAAAAATAACAAATATCGTTACAATAAACTTTTACCCATGATTTTAATTCCATATAAAGAATTAGACTTTAAACTTAATTCAACATTATAAAACTGATATGTAAGACAAGACGTGCACCCTCTTATATCTTATATATCATAAATTATCCTTATCTTTGATCTTCCACGCCATGATGAAAATTAATATTATAATAAGTTTTAATCTGATATTTATTTAAAAAAAACAAAAACAAAAAAACAGAGAAGAAAAATTGTAAACCGGTGAGTTCGAGTGGATACAAAAAAATAGAAGGAGACGGATGGCCCAATCCATTGGCCCTTGGATCTTTCGCAAGTAAAACATCATAAAAAATGATAACAGCTACTCTCCAGCTCATATATTTCCATCTTACATTTTCCTTTTACTTTTTTAAAAATTACCAATTTATGTAGAATTTTTCTAGTCACTGTACAGTACTTAGAAACATTTGTTGTCTTATTTAATTTCCATCTTGATATATTGTGCATGATTTAGTCCTGCATAAAAAATATTGATTTGAATATTTGTATGTGTTTGAGGTTAAAATAAAGCATTTATAAATGTAAGAACTATGGGAGTTATTTTTCAAAACGAGAAAAGTAGTTTATTTTGTAGAGTTATTTATTCGAACACAATAGATATTTTTTGAATGGTTAAATATAGTTAGATTTGGGCCAACGCAAGAGCCCTATGAAGGATTGTGGACTCTGAACCCAACAACGCTACTACCCCTTCCTTACCCAACACACCATTCATTCATTCTTTCACATTTCATTTCTTCACCAACTAACTGCCACACTGTCATCTATTCTCTGCAACTCATTCACCATGGCTGCATCTCTAACCACATTCTCCAGGCTCATCTCTTCCACCACCGTCTCTCTCCTCCCTCCCAAAACCCTCTCGTCCAAAATATCTATTCGCCTTCCCGTTCGCCGCCATGCCAAGCCCCTCAGATTCTCCTCCTCCTCCACCATCACCGCCGCCATCAGCGTCGGCGACAAGCTCCCGGAGGCAACCTTTTCCTACCTTGATTCGGATGGAGAGGTGAAGACGACGACAGTGTCGGAGTTGACGAAGGGGAAGAAGGCGGTGCTGTTCGCGGTGCCAGGCGCGTTCACTCCCACGTGCTCACAGAAGCACGTGCCGGGGTTCGTGGAGAAGTCGGGGGAGCTGAAGGCGAAGGGGGTGGACACCATTGCATGCATTTCGGTGAACGATGCTTTCGTGATGAAGGCTTGGAAGGAGGACCTCAAGGTTAACGACGAGGTGCTCTTGTTGTCCGATGGAAACGGAACGTTCACGAAAGCCATTGGGTGCGAGCTAGATCTCAGCGACAAGCCCGTTGGGTTGGGGGTTAGGTCTAGGCGCTATGCTCTATTGGCCGAGGATGGGGTTGTGAAGCTCTTCAATTTGGAGGAAGGGGGTGCCTTCACTTTCAGCGGCGCTCAGGACATTCTCGATGTCCTTTGAATTCGGTTCTTGTAATTCTTATCCGGATTTCGCTTTCTCCTCGCACACGAGTTAGCCTTTTTTTTAATTGGTTTAGGGTTTTGTTAATAACGTCGAAGAATTAGATCTGAATGGTGTTATCTCTGCCTGTAATAATAGAACCCTGTGCTGGTGTTGAGCTTTTGTTGCGATTGGTTTTGAGCCTCTTCTTTTATCGTTTTTCTTAAAGAATGAGTAAATTAGAATTTGATTGAAGCGTTCTTGTTGATTCTTACGTTTTGGCCTTCCTGGTAGAGTGCAAGCGAAAATAATACTTGATCTGGATGCTGTTCTATTGGATAGTTTGGATTTGCTTTCAATGATCGTTAAGCTTTGACTTGTTTGATGTGCCTCTTGATGGTTAGTAAAGTAGAGGTCATGTCAGCACTGGCTAAGTAACCTCGCATAGTGCAGGTAGCTTCACTTTTTTGTTCAAATCAGATGTACTACTTGGTAAGGTAATCATGGTTCGGAGGTTAAAGTAGACTCATCTTCTCACTTTTGTGTTTATATATACAGTTTTAAGGGGATCCGCATCCAGTTTCATGTACAATAATGAATCGTGGTTGATCCTCAAATTATCTTTATATGCTAATATTTCTTTCTAAAACTCGCATAACACTGTGCAACTAAAATAAATAAAGCTGATCCCCGCTAAGTCTCTTATAGAGGTAATTGTGTGATTTTCTAAGATAAATAGAAACAAAGTGTCAATAAAAGCAGTCTAGGTATTGCTTCCAATCTGAGTTTTGCCCAGGTTTTAAATTATTAATGTTACGAGGTAAAAGAATTGCTGTCTTTTGGAATGATGTAAATTTGATGGAGGAAAAAAGTGATACTAATGTAAAAGCGGATCCAGAGTTTTTTTCCTTTTCATCGTGTACAAGATAACATAAAATTGACATCTTAAAGGTTCTCAAAATCATGTTACATGAGATTATTTTCATAGTTGGATATACATAAAATTGACTTGAATAAACAGATTATTGAATACAGTTCACCCATAAATCACTCTGCCGGTAATAATGTTTACAAGACAACCCAACCTCCACTGATAAGCACAATCAAAGGCCTTTTAAAGTTAACCTTTGCGGTTAAGCTCCACTTTGATAAACTAATTCTACAATGGAATCAGTCAGCACTACCAACCTCGTGCTAAATTTGTTATGCAGATATTATCCTTAAAAAGTCAAATAACCATTACAAAAAATGTTGAACGCCGTTTCACTACGAAAAAGTAGGGTGCTAGGGTATGTGAAACACAAGCCTGGAATTATTCTTTCATGCTGAAACTTCTGGCATCTCTGGTCTGCCATACTCGGGAAAGAGTGCGACACCATGCCTCGGTTGTTTGCGCCACAAACTTATTACCGGTTGTTTCTTTGTGGCAAATACTGGTGAAATTTCAGCCTCACAAACAATCACCAACAACGACATCAGCTAGGAGCTGCAGGATCCTTAACCAAGTGATGAAGACCCACGATATTTCTTTCAAGTAGATATTGATGAAAACCTCCCTCAAACATGTCCCTGCACTAAAAAAATACGCTCCACTAAAATTTGAAAGCATATATATGTTGGAGCCAACCCTTTAATCTTCATATAACTTTTAACTAAAAGATTGCGGATATAATTAACAAACACTATATGTTCGAACAAATAAAGAAATATCAAGCATCCGCAATATAATAAGGGTGATGTATCTGACTTGTATAAACAGAAATATTATGTGTCGTTAAAGAACCTGATTGTAACGTGTTAATTAAGTATTTATTCAGTAATTTCTACTCTCTCTCTCTCTCTCTCTCTATCTCTCTCAAACACATACATACACACTCTCACACTCAATAAACTGTCATTATTTATAGCAAAACTCAAAAAGAGGCATGATTCATTTTCATGTGTTCAAAGTTTGAAGCAAACTTTTCCAAACGTTCAACTATCAATAACTAAAATCCACGGAGAATTATGTATAAAAAATTAGGATTGGGATTAGTCATGTACCATTTTGAGCTTGTATTTAATTTCCTCTTTCTCCGGTATGTAACTTTGTCTCATCGCCAGGGGGTTTAACAATCCCCTCTTAGATGTAATAACAGCAAAAGTGAGTTTTATAATGTAGAGTATCACGTACTTTGTGATATTAGGCACCTGTCCTTTTCCAATCATAATGCATTGAACAACGGGGCAAGGATTTTCCTATTCAGTCTTCTAGTTATTCAGACCTCTGCTACTCAATTCTGAGGATACAATTTGGGCCTCCGGCAGCATTCCCTCCTCCCTCAGTCCGGAAATTAGCAGGGAACAAATGCGAGCATTTAAAAGCAAACCAACGTCAATCATTTCCCTATACCAAAAGTATGCACCATTGAAATCTTTTAAGTCACAATGTCCCTTAACCAGAATGCTATATGTATCAGTCTTTGGAACCAGTCCTTTAGCCTTCATATCATCAACAATATGCTTTATTTCTGAAACCCTTCCGTCTCTAAGATATGCTAGAATCAAGCAATTGTAAGTCACCTTGTCCGAATCAACTCCCTGATCAAGCATCTGTTGGTGCAAAGACACTGCCTTCAGAACATTTCCATCTTCAGCATAACCGTGAATCATTTCATTATATACAAATCGATCGGGAATCAAATCCATTTGTAACATTTCCTGAAACCTTCTCTCCACTTCGGCCATGCCTATCCTCCTGGATGCACATATCAAAGGATGAAAAGTCCCAATTGTTGGCTTTATGCCTACCATCTTCATCCTATCATACAATTCAATACATTTCTGGGTGTTTAATGACTTGGCATATCCTGAAATCAGGGAATTGTATGTCACTACATTTGGATTACAGCCCTTGCCTGCCATTTGATGAAACATATCCTCAGCTTCCTTCACCCTTCCATTTCTTCCGAGTCCATTTATCATCGTATTGTATGTCACAAGAGTTGCATCTATTCCACCTTGCATCATTTCATTAAAAAATCTGAAAGCATCTTTCAATTTACTTAGTGAGAAACTAGCTTCAATGAGCATATTATATATTTCTGCATTCGGAGAAACGCCACGACCTATCATATCTGCAAGCATAATCTCAGCATCAAGAAGCTTACGATCTTTGCAAAGACTATTTATTAGAGAACCATAGCTGATGACATTAGGCTTTATCCCAGCCTTCTCCATTTCCTCGAGAATCTCGAAAGACCTGACAAAATTGCCCCTCTGACCATAACCATGAATCAACGAGTTATAAGTCTCCACGGTGGGGGAAACATCCTTCTCTATCATCCTCTTAACCCATGTCTCTGCTTGGTCCACCTCCCCAGTTTCGCAGAACTTGCTAATGAGGGTATTAAAAGTGATGCGGTTAGGCTGCATCCCTCGCTCCTCCATTTGTTCAATTGTCAGCGTAGCTTTCTTCATGTCACCCTCTTGACAATATGCGTTCACAAGTATGTTATATGAAATGTTACTTGGAGTAACTCCATTATGCACTAGTTTGTTCAGAACCTCTTCAGCCTTTTCAATCCTTCCAACCCTGCAAAGTCCATTCAACAAAATACAATAAGTTCGCTCATCAATCCTTATTTCTTTTCCATCAAATAAACCATGATCACCTGCGCCATTCGAAGGACCATCAAACACAACACTCAAAAACCCACAAGGCAAAAAACCACAGCGCTCCATCTCTAACAACACCTCCCTCGCATCTTCCACCCGCCCGGAGCCACAAAGGCCATTTAACAAGCAATTATACGTGACGAGATTACGCTCCACATTCAGTTCCTTCATCCTCTCCTTGAAGCCAAAAGCTTCCTCTAACTCACCCACCTTACAGTATCCATCAATGAGCGTGTTATAAGTAACAGTAGTCGGAACCATATTTCTCTGAATCATTTCATCGAACAGTTTCCGAGCATCCTTGATCCTTCTCACTTTACACAACCCACCCAAGATCAAGTTATAAGTAAAAACGTAAGGACCCAGTCCTTCCTTTTCCATGGAACTCACTAGCGCAAAACCCTTGTCGAGGTCCTTCAACATCACCGCCGCCTCAACAGCTTTCCCGTAAGTAACAAAATCGGGCCGAATACCAGAATCCACAACGTCGGCGAAGACAGAAAGGGTTTTCTCGAAATGCCTGGAAGCCACCAGGGCTCGGAGCAAACGATTGACGGAATGCGTGGAGGGGAGAAATCCATCTTTTCGCATGGAAAAGTACAAGTCGGTGGCTTCGTCGAGCATTTTGGAAACGGAGCAGAGCCATAAGAGCGTGTCCGAAAAGACGGGTTTGGAGACGTGGGCGTGGAGTTCGGAGAGAGAGGAGAATGTGGTTTTAGAGAGAAAAAGGGATTTGAGGAACCTTCGTGCGGTGATTGTGCGACCGCGGTTGAGTAAGGCTTCGAGTTTTTGAACCTTTTGAAGGCGACGCTGGTTTTCTGAGTCGGATTCGCAGAGTGTGAGTGACTCGGAGCAGAAGAAGGAATTGAATTTGTTGAAGTGCGAATTGGGAAGAATGCGAAGAGCAGAACGAGTTCCAAAAACCATCATATGGCGCGCAAAAACCACTCTTCTCAATGCTTCACGTTGCTGCTGGAATTGTTCATATCTCAAATAACTCTTCTTATTGTTGGTGGGCTCTACTCTTGGCCCAATTTATATCCATAACCCAGTCACCCATCACGCTCTTACAATTTCTTCCTGCACCCCAATATTTGCTTTCTGCACTCTCATACCGAAAGGGTTTAAAGTATCATTTTCCTTATAAAATTTACATTATATCATGCTGAAACTATACTTTTGTCGCTAGATCTTTTGATTATATATTCCAGAATTCAAATATATTAATTTTAAACATTTTAGATTATACAATTTAGAATATAGATTTACATTACATACAGATTGTCTAATCCAATATAAATTTAAAAAAACTTATTCCGTATTATACAACAAGTTAAAGAATAAGAAACCACTTTGTGTTTATTATGAAATATTTTAAAAGTCTTTTAAATCTTTTAGATATTAAAATATTACAACAAGTTAACTTAGGTCCTTATTATAGCTTGCCTTCGGTTATTTAAGTAGTACGATTTTCTCCCAAATTAACTATTTTTTTTATATGAAAATATGAACAGTAATTCGACTAGGGAAAAGAGAGTGAAATTGGGCATTATAGATGGTGTTTATTAACTTCATATTTTTAGATAACATTTACACAAAAAAGGAAATCATAAAAGTGAATTTATTCAATTTAATTTGTTTCCAATTGGTTCGGAATATATTTGATATTGTATTGAAACCAATTAATGTTTGGACCGAAAGACTTTGATATTAAATTAATGTAATCCAGCAAACATTCTTATTTGTAAATGAAGAAGCAACTTTTACCACTTAAAACTTAACATAGTTGACAAAAAATTTGGTCTCTTTATGTGATTTTTAGTAGAATGTATAGTAAGACATCATTTGAAAAGTTAAATATGATACTTGGTAATTATCTGGAAAAGTAGGAAGTGAAATAACAAGACCATTTCTGGAGCAAAGAAATCCATAATAAGAAATAAGGAAAATGATAACAAAAAACAAAATAAGTAACTACTTTTGCTTTTTAAGCAAGTGGTGATGTGAAGTTTCTACCCTAAAAAATACCCCAAACATGACAGTAGAACTAAATAGCAGTATCAGATAAAATGAGAAAACATAATAGAAACCAATTTTGGACAAGAGACTTGGACAAGAGAATGAGGCAACAAACGTACCAAGATCTTGAGATAAAAACGAAAACTAAAATCGTGTTATAATTTAGGTAAAAAAAACATAATTAACCCTTATTTCATTTCATGTCCTTTTTCCCATAAATCAATTCATGATTTAAACGAAGCCAATTCAATTATTAACTTTCTTTGGTACAGCGTTAACATTTTTGTTTATATTGGAAATACAAAATGGAAGTCTTTATCCCATTTCTTGAAGTTGTTTATTTCTTCAAACAAATACAATGTAAAGAAAGGTTAAAAATAGAAAGAAAAACTACAAAATCTTATAAACAATCCATCCAATCAAAGATGTTTGCTCCTGAGGAATGCCACATGATTGCTGCTTTCTTGTTCTGTATGCTTCCCTTTTAAGTGAAGAACTTCCGTAATTTCCTTATATATATCTTTGCAGTATATTCACAAGAAAACTAACTCTTTAGAGTCACCGACTCTGATTATGCAACAACACCTTAAAGAATGACCATCCTTTCTTTTACACTAACAAGCTCGTAATTTGCCAGAACCATGTTGAAAACAGTATAATACACTTTGATATGAAGAAGCCGAATGAAGAAATGCCAAGCCCTTCTAGGACTGGGGAACAATGGTGCCAACATATCCAAATGCCATAATGAAGAAGGCAAGAGATTGGATAAAGAGGAAGATGAAGAAGTGGTTTTTCCCGAACATAACATCATAGCACCCACAAAAGAAGAGGTAGAATGCGACACCAAGTTCTAACAAGTGAATCCTAATCATATTTCAACACAAAAACAACATAGTAAGCAACTCGATATCATACAACATTAAGTTATCAAACACGTGAAGAAAAAATACTCATTCATGCATACCTGTCTCCAATCTTGAATCGAGGCTTTTTAGGTGCTTTACCTCCTGCTTTAGCCTTCAAAGCATCACCTAGTTTTTCTGTGACAACCCATTCGTTCACTCGACTAGCCTCTAGTAGACCAATAATCGTTGCCTTGGTTCTATGCAGGGACATAACATTCTCAAAGAGAATCCAGAACACCAGCAAATGGAGTGACCTGAAACACAGAAAACACAAGCAATAAAGTCAACAATGTTTACTTGAAAAACAAGTTTCTTTCTTTTAAACTCTGTTGATTTGAGCATAGAGCTAAACTTGGGAGAAATCAAAACCTTGGAGTTCCAACTGCGTTTAGAATAGTGATAACAGAAGGGATATAGACAGCTCCCCACTTTGGGACCACAACCTCAGGCACCAAAACTGTTGCAGGCAACACAATGCAGTAGAACACAAAGGTGTTGATGTGTGCTACGACCTTCCGAACAAAGAAGAAGCTGTATATCACGTGTATTTTCTTCCACAATGACACTTTCTGCAATGCACATACATATGAATTTGGAAGTAGTCAACAAATGTTGTCCTGTTTCTGCATATTCACGATTATTCAAGCAAACAAAACAAACTAACCTTGTTGTTTATGATCTCCAAGACCATTTTTCTAAAAAGATTGGCTGGACCACAAGACCAACGGTGCTGCTGGTAACGGTAGGCCTTGAGAGTGCTTGGCAATTCATTTTTAACCTGTCAGAATAAAATTGACATCACATCACATACACAGCATAAACATGAACTGAAGTAGAAGTTAATCATCACTAAAACATGAATTCTCACAACACAACCATGATGTTTTGTATGTTTAAAGTGGATTTAACTGTTCTTAAGTTTGGAGTAACCGAACCTTCAAGTCAGACAAGTATAAGAATTTCCATCCTTTGAGACTGGCTCGCACTGCCAAGTCCATATCTTCCACTGTGGTCCTATCCTTCCATCCACCAGCCTCATTCAATGCAGATATTCTCCACACTCCCGCAGTCCCTAATGCATTTTTAAAGAGTACAAAAAAATTGACTAAACCTTCCTGCTACATGAAAACAAGACCTAGCTTCCACTATTGCACAAAAGTCCCTGTTGTCTTTTTGTTTCTTAGGAGAAAAATGGCAGATATAAAGGTGGAAAATTTTGGCATCATATTACCGTTGAATCCAAAGAAGGCGTAAGTGGAAGACCCCACTTCTTGTTCCACAGTAAAATGGTAATCCAATGACATCTCTTGCATTCTGGTCATCAAACATTCATCGGAATTCACTGGAATCACAGAATAAAATATACATAAATAAATAAATTGCTTCCTTAGCTGGCATGAAATTTGCAGTGGCATTATGTAAATAAATTGATTTTGCAGGAGTTAAAAAGAGATCCGGTTGTCGGTTAGTAGAGATAGACAGTGACTACGAAATAAGGTCCACCATTAAATTTGCACATGCAACTGCCGGAAGGAGCAGAAGACAAGTAAGGGGGGAAAAAATGGAAGATGAAGTAGCACAATAAGAACAATGATGACAACAACAACCACAATAATATCACAAACGGTGTTGTTTCTTGCAAGACAGAAATGCCCTTTCAACTATACATATACATGCAGTGCAGCTTTCAAGTATTGCCCTCCTATCTGGTAGCAGAAATCAGCAATAATAATATTTGGACCCCTCAAATATTCAATTTACTAGCTAAAAACAAAATAATCACCGCAGAAAAAGAAAAAAATCGGTACTGTTCACACCCGAAACTACTCTTTATGTCACTGGAGTATGGTATGGCCCTTCACCAGTTCACATTTTAGAATTTATAGCATTCACCAGTAGAGCACACATTTTTCTAAAACATTATCATCTTTTTTTTTGTTTTATTTTCTATCAGTATTATAAGATCACATGCATTTTTTTATTTCTAGAAACAAAAATGTACTTTTGGTTAATCATATGGGTGGTTTAATCGAGTCTTTGTAATCATTGTTGTTTCATGAAAATTATATACAGCATGTTGCAGAATACACGCATGTATAGGGCAAGTAAAACTAAGTACATGAAGAAAAAGATGTCAAATACTAACTTTTGAGACTCGGATAAGTGAAATTTGGTGATTGTTTCAACATTCTATTTTGACCTTCTTAGTTACTTACTAATCCAGTCAAAGATCCATTTTACCTCTAAATTTAAATTACCCTTTTCCGCATTAAGCAGTGGTCCAACGTTTTATCAGACTTTTCGGCCACACAATGACACAACCAAACCCTATTCAGCCATAAATGAATTCATTAGCCAGGACAATATATACGTGACAACCATTATTATATCATGGTTAATCATCTAACAGTTCATAGATGACTTTTCATGACAGACTGTCCCAAAAAATAATGTAAAGTTTAGAGGTTTACCAATCTGCCATTCCCACCTTTTTCCACAACACGGGACAAAACTCAAAAGAAATCAAAGCCACGGAAAATGCAACTAAAAGAAAGAAAAAGAAAAAGGAAAGGAGAAGGAACACTTGCTCCCTGTAGTCTGCATTATAGTTTTTGGAGGCGAGTAGAAACAGTGAGCCCCACAGACACAAAGAAGTGAAAAAAACGATAGGAAAAGGAATACGTGGCTTAAATCAAAGGCAACCACGAAAGTTGAAGCATTTGTACACGGTCGTTCAACCACAAAATGGGACCTACCTCACCCCAACCAAACGAACAAACTAGTTCTTGAAAACAAGTTCAAAACAAAAAACCCACCGACAGTTTTTAAGAGCAAGTTCTGATTTTAGGATTCGCTGTCTAATCTAAGATACTAGTCTAGATTAATGCAACTAAAGCCGCCATCAAGGAAACCAGAAACCTAAATTAAGCAAGGGTTGTTGTCCCTGTGATCGCTGATGTTGAATGTTAGGAGTTAATTAAGAAAGACTCAACTCAACATTAAAACAAAATTAATAGATTACCAAATTTCCACCGCGCTTGAATGAGGGCTAGTTCGGGATTGTGCACTAAGAATGGGACGGTGCGCCACAAGAAATCAGGCTCTGGTTGAAAATCAGCGTCAAAGATTGCAACACAGTCACATTGTTTCACGTAGCTACGCTTCATGCCTTCTTTGAGAGCCCCTGCTTTGTACCCATTCCTGTTGTCTCTAACCTCGTACTTTATGTTCACCCCTTTGCTTGCCCATCTTTGACATTCAAGCTGCACCATTTCCTGCGTTTGTCAAGTCACCACAAATGTTTCAGAATGCCGCAAAGAACAATCACATCATTTGAGTATGTCCAATCCAGGCTTTGTACGTTCCCGGGATAGTACATCATTCACATGGAATGGAACTAACACCGGTAACTAACCATGATGAGTTTTAATGCGCTAACCTTGATTGTTGGGTCAGTGGAGTCATCAAGGATTTGTATGATGATCCTATCCGAAGGCCAAGAAAGCCCACACGCAGCTCCAATTGAGAGCTGATAAACCTGCATTTAGAACCAAGGAAAATTAACTAAGATCGAGGCTAAAAAGTCAAAAGTTTTGCACTTGATAACAAGTGTTAAAAGTGGTGAAAAAAAGAGGTAAGTACTGTGTAGTATGCACCTCTCTTTCGTTGTACATGGGGACTTGAACGAGAACCATTGGGTAAGAAGAGTTTCCCAACTCTATGTCGTCCTTCATTGGCTCCCATTTGTAACGTTTCTCGGGCTTTCTCCCGAACAACTTCACCAGAGTTATGACAACGCCCATGTAGACCCTCTCAATGAACATCATCACCGACATGATCAGGCACAGAAACACTGCTAGTCTCAGCAACGGGACAATCAATGGCGCTTTGATTTGATTCCAAACCAATGCAAGCTGTGTGGTGAGGTCATCTTTGGCCCCTTGGAACGCGTCAGGGATAATGGTACTGGAAGGAAAACGATCCATTGGAACCGTTTTGATGTCAGAAGAAGAAAAGAGAGTGATGAGTAATGGGAAGCAAAGCTAGGCCAAGCTCAGGGTGTGAGTGGTAGATCCAAAAGGGCTTAAAAGAATCACTTCAATGGAATATTTTTCTTTTGGTGATTGTTGTTTTGCTTCTTGGCCACGCAAAACAAAGGAAGCAGAGCTGGAATGTCAGTCACTCTAGCACAAACACTCCACACAAAGAAAGCTAGAGATAAAAGGATAACATGCCAGATCTCAAAACACTTTTTTTTTTTTTCTTTCCTTTTTGCTTTTAACAAGCTCTATGTACCAATGAGTGATTCTCCTGAAATGGGAGGCCACAAGAGTTGTGAAAAATCCTGTTTTGCTTCGGCAATCAAACCAGGAGAGAAGTAGAACACCGCATGTACGAAATGCAGAATCAGAGAAGAAATAGAAGGTGAAAGAAAAAGAAGAAAAGCAAGTAAAAAAACAGAAAAAAGACAGAAAATGGAGAAAGAAGAAGTAAGGAAGGAGAATGGGAGAGAATGTTTTTATTTTTGTTTTTAGAGGTTCTCTTCTCTTCTTTGTGTGGGTGCTTTGATTCTCTCTCTTGAATGGGTTTTTATAACGTTTAGTGTTAAGGCTGAGTGTTAGTAGTAAGTTGTGGAGGCAGAAGAAGGAGTGCGTGGCTTATATATAAAATAAGCAACACCTTGGCAAGGTAGGGTGGTAATATCAAAATACAAAGATTATGGAAATCACACGAGTTTACAACGTTATAATCATTTGCCTTAATTTTCCCGGCACATGACATTTCATTCTCTTTATTTCTTTAGTCACTATTTCAACTAATACCATTCGGAGCCCCGTCCTTGCACATGAGCATTTTTTTTTGTCTTTATATTTTAAATATTTTAAATTTCTATTTAAATACAATAACAACTATATTGTTATGATATGTTGAGAATGATTTTTTATACCATGATTATATTCAAGAATATATTTTTAATATTATATAAACAAATTCCTAAATTTATTCTTTTAAAATTTTGGATTGAGAATAGTTGTTTCTTTATGTAATTTGAACTTATATTTCACTATGGTTAACTTTTCTCGATATATTCTTCTCCAAAATGAAGGAATTCGTATTTGAATATATGTTAAACGGTAATTATAATTTAAACATGTGCTTTTTTTAAGTACACTACATAATTCTATATCTAAAATATAATTATATTAAATTTGAAAAATACAGGGTTATATATTTGACATTTTAATATTGCAATACATTACATTTTTAGATATTGTCATATAAATTTCATGGTAAGTAATTAGGTTGTGTATTTTATTTCACAACTACATTCTTATTGAATATAAACACTTAAAACTAAAGTTTGTAACAGGATTGTATTTTTCACATAGCTCACTCTTTAGATGCTAATTTACCTTTAAAGTAATATTTTTAGGAAAGAACGCTTCCTAGTTTTTATCAGGTTTTTCACAGAATATTCTCCTGCAAAAGTGATAATATAATTTCTAAATTAAAATGGAAAATTTACTAAAAATATCACATTACTCTATCAAATAATTTTATGAAGCTAACAAATCAGATATTTTAGTAAAAATCACATTTTTTTATAAAAGTTATATAAATATACTTTATGAATAATTCCATCAAGCATAATTTTTCTTCGGTATAATATCAAGAAAATTAAATATGTGCATTGCAATTATAATATTTTCATTTTTTTTTAAATTCTATTACACTAACTTCCAACCTCGCGTTATTAAATAAGATAGAGGTACAGTTGACTATTATTGAATACACATAACTGCAACTTAAATAAAAAGTAAAAAATAATTACGTTAATTTAAATGAGAACATCTGTATCTAACTGAAATAAAAAAGATTTGTTACTATAAAATGACTAAATAAATAACCAGTCCATTTAATATTTAAAAAAAATATTTAGAAGAATATTTTTATTACTATGCCATACACATAGCAATCAATGATGTATATGATACTATCTCTGTCCTGTAATCATGTGACAACCTTAAAATATAACTAGTTTGTTTATGTTTTATGTTTTGGTTTTGAATGAAGTATAAAATTGTATATTTTATCCATCTCAATTAAAGTAATAGAAATTAATATTATTTAAAATTTTAAATACAATATTCCTATTGTTTTTATATGTACGAAAAATTTATTAATCTGCACTCTTTAGAGAATGAAGAAAAAGGTATTATTTTCCTTTAATTTTTAAATTGGTGTTTCATTCCTCTAATTTTTAAAAATATATGATTATAATTATTTCTATACTTAAATTTATCATTTAACCACAGTTTTTAATCCTTCTATGAGAAAATACTAAATTTACATATATGTATTTTTAAAATCTTGAAGGACGAAATTATTGATTTGAATAAACAAAACCCAAAATCAAGTTTATTTTTTATTTTTTTTTTAAATCATGGATAAAAAGCCTATTTCCCCTAAAACAAAAGTAGTGGTTTCAAATATAACAATGAGTTATGATAACAAATGACACCATAAAGGTCGTAATGTTGCCTTCCATACCTATTAAACATGGATTTAGAAGTCACTTTGTAATAAAAATTTAATTAGTTAAAATCATTAAACAATAAAAAATTAAAATGACATTATTATGGATAAAAGTGTGAGGCAACAGCCTAAGAAAATTATAATTATATTAGATTTAATTTTGATATAGTATTGACAACAAAGTTATATATAATGTACTGTTATTAATAATGCTTTGTCATGCTATTAAAAAGTTAATAATTATTTCTAAAACTAACTTAATAAAACAAAATAATTAAAATTATGAAATCGGAAATATGAAATAAAAAAAGGGTAATTGGAGTATAACATTATTAATCTTATGTTATCAACCTAAATGTCATTAAAAGTTACGTAAACAACTTATAAAGAGTCTATGACAACAGCAAGAATGTAAAATTAAACTCATGTAAACAACTTAGAAATCGTTATCCATGTAATTAGAATATTTAATACTAAATGAAGAATTGAGATTAAAATATAAAAAATAAATCAAATTATAGTCAATAAAATTATCAGTTTTATTTTTTTTAAGTGATGTTAGATATTATTTTGTACTAGACATCTTTGGCAGATGTCTATGTCTTGAGGGGGCTATGGCTCATATATATAAAATTTATTTTAGTTTAATGTATTTTATACACTTGGTATATTTTCAAATTTTATATATATCATTCTTCGTCTTTGTAAAATATTTTTAAAATTCTGTCACTGATCTTAAGTACAACAATATATAATAATTATTTGTTATTATATAAAAATATTAATAATAATAATAATAATGGAAATTAAACCAAACTCATGCACAAAACATACATAATAAACTTTTCTTCGAAAAAGTCGATCAATTACACATAAGAAAGAACTTTATATATCTTTAAGTATTTTCTTTATTTACTAACATGAAAATATTACGGTGATGATATTATATGTTGTGTGTGAATGCTAAGTGTCTATGAGTGTGTTTTGAAAATGTGTGATAAATATACTATTGCATGTTAATGTATATTACTGACAATAATAATATAAATTATTGATGCGATGTATATATACGTGTGTAACAGAGAGATAATATATATATATATATATATATATATATATATATATATATATATATAAAATATAAAGAGCATTCCTTCTTTTGTTTTTATATTTTAAAATTTTAATTTTATCCTTTAAAATGTAATTATTTATTAAATTTTTTTAAGATTGATTGTTATTTTTATAAGTTTTTTATAAAATCGTCTATCTCTACTTCTTCTTTCTTATTTTATTTATCAATCGTTATTCTCTCATATTTTCTTATATATTTCATTTTATATTTTATAAATATAATTTTATTTTATATATTAACTTAAAAACAGTACATATTCCATTTTAATATTTTTTACATCATGTATATGCAAAAAATGTGTACACATGGTCGCGCATAAAATGTGTACACATGATCGCGCATGTGTTTATGCTAATTATATATATAAGTGAAATTATTAGAATTAGTGTCAAATTAATATGGGTTTAGTAAATTAATATAATTTGCTTAATATTAGACATTCATAACGGATTAGCCAACTTTAAATTAATGCTAATTATGATATTTATATATAAAATAACTTGAGACGTGTCTATTTTTTTTTTTAAATCCACAAATTGATTGAGAGAGAAATGGGGTGCCCTAATACTAGAAAGTGTTTTTGTTTCTTTTATTAGGAGAAAGTGTTTTTGTTGGGACGGTGTAATGGCAGAAGAAGGTTCGTGGTGTCTCTTTCGTGCCCTTAAATCTCCACCAACCAAACTCATCTCTTTATGGTCAGCGCCATCATCTTCCTTCTCTCCTTCATTCTCTTTTTTTTTTCTTTTCTTTCATAACAACCTCTTTAGTTCTATTTTCCCTTAATATAATCATGCACTATATTCAACGCCCTTCAATTTGCAACTATTTTATCTGCCACCACGTGTGAAATTTGGAACTATTTAATCCGGTGCCAAGGAAAAACAAACACAAATGATCTGTTCTGAGCCAATTTATTATGGGAAAGTTACCATTATAAACTATATCTTTTATATTTCAAATTAAAACAAAGTGAAATTTTATTTTATATTCTATATTCTAATTGCAAATACAAAACCCTTATTAAAGGTAATGGTCATACGCCATCGGAAAAGAAAAATGTCATTAATAATATGCTTTTAGCAATTAAAATAAAAAGTTGTTGATAACGAGCATCAAGTCTACAATCACAGGCTAACTATCAATTTTGACAAATATAGTAACAGGTCATATAAATTGAATTATATTTTTGCGTACACATTAACCCCTCTTTACCACATTTTTTGTTTGACTTTCTTTAGTTATTATAGCTTTTTGTTCTTAAAAGAAAAATGGCACAAAAAAATATGCAAGAAGTAAAAGAGTGAACATACCGATTGAGTAAATACTGTCGGTAGGAAATAGAACCCGATGCAATAACTTTATCTATACTAATATAAAATGAGTATATTTATCAATAATAACGTTTTATTTTTTGTTACAATTGCAACAAATTTAAAAGACAATATACAACCTAGTACATTGTTACCACAATATAATTTGATATTGGTATTTCTATAGATTAGTAGTAGAATGGAAGTTTGTGTGTAATGAATCTTCTACAAGAAATAAATTATCACAACCAAAAGGAAATCAATAGTCACAGATCTCTCTATATCTTCACCTAATACGCTTTCCTTAGTCAAATAGTGTATAATTTCTTTTAACCTTAAAAAATGATTATAATTTTCTTATTAACTTAAAGTCATATTCTCAACAATCTCTACCATCGCATCATTAACTATAATTATCTTAGACTAACATATATTTATAGCATTATCTTTTAGTTTTAAGTCTTTTCATGTAGACAACAAAGCATTATCAAGAAATAAAGGATTCGATGATGTTGTTGCTATAACTGTAGTTTCTTCTGAATATTTTGTTGTTAAAAGGTTGCGAGGAAATCGTAAGCTATACAATGAACCTTTTGTATAGAATAAGCTCGAGAATTTCTAGAGAAGGAGATAATCAACATAAATAGTCAAAAGTTTATAATCTCTCACCTACCACTTATGCATTGACTAAATTAAAAAAGAAAATTCCCAATCTATGGAAACACAAGTCATTCCTACAAACCCAATTTAAAAGTGTGAATCATATCGATTATCCTTAACACATTATTATCATTTTAGTTTCATGTCTCTGTCTTTAACAGCTAAACAAAAGCGTCGGCATTTGTTAATTAGGCCACAAAGTATATATAAAAATAAAACACATGCATGCGTTTTTTAATTCCTTTAAAGCTTGGTTAAATTCTGGAAAAAGCCAAAAAAAAGAAAAAATGAAAAACAACAACTGTAGGTTGAAGGTAGTGTCTTAATAACTTTCATTTTCGAAGGTAGACTAAGAGAGATTCCCAATTTCTTTAATCTGTTGTCTATTAATTATTTATAATATCTGAAGGCATAATTAATATAATTGATGACCTATACCAATGAAGTATTTTTTTATATATTGGTTTAAAAAAAATACTCTTCTTTCTGCTTCTAACTACATGTTGGAAGTTTCACATCGATTAGAGATAAGACAATTTCATAATATATAAGTGAGGTGCAAATCTTATCTTACAAACCGATTTTGTAGTGTTGAGTTTGACTTAAAACCCACTTCTAACATGTATCAGAGCATGGTTAGAGCCTATTATAGCGAATTTTCTTGGACATTTTGTTCCACCCGCTATCGGATGATGAATATACCTTGACGTACCTCGGCATGAGGAGGTGTGTTGGAAATCCCACATCAAACCTCACCTTACAAGTCGGTTTTGTGAGGTTGAGTTAGGCTTAAAACCCACTTCTAACACTACGTAAGCAAATGCATGAAGTCTTTTACCAAATATTTATACGGGGTCCATTTTTTTTATATAATAAAAGTTTATTTGTCCGTAGAAAAAATAAAGCACAATGTGCAATGGCCAACCATGTAGAATGCATTAACTTGGGGGGAAATTGAGTGGTGGGGGGTCTTACAATAATACATCATACGTGGGGTAGGAACAATGATACATATTTACACTTTTATTTTATGTGTATAGTTATTAAACATTTTTTTTTTATCTCTCTCTTTTTTAACATCATATATTCTACAAGCATATAACTTTTATTCTGTGTGTACTTGTATGTGAAGTGTTTATTAATATTGTACGTGTTGATGAATGATTTTGTGTGGGGTGATTGATGCTCCTTCTTCTATTTTGTGTCGTAAACGTTTCATGTAGTATTATGGTTGAGCAGAGAGACCCCATTCGAGTTGGGTAACGATTGGTTGCAGAAGTTTCACATTCCTTTCAAATTTGCATGTGAATGAAGTGGGTGTGTCTTTCTGAGACTAGACATTGCACCTTCTTCTTGACCCTTCTCCCCATTCTGCTATATATCCTTCTTACACTTCAATCCCAAGCTTGTCCACACCACACGTCTTCTTCATCTTCACACCATTGACTATCATCTATTACCACTTACTTTACTTCTCAATAATTCAATAAAATACTATATATATTAAATACTTTTATACTTCTTGTTTTCTGGGTGTTTCTTGATGCTATTTTAAAATAAAGGGTTTTCGTTATTTCATGTGGATTAACTAAATTATGTGTAATAATTTCACCCACCTTTCAAAAATTATATCTTTGGTTAACCAAAACATGATGTCACGTGCATTGGTGATTTAAGAGTTTGGAACACTTCAAACAATTTAAGAATGATGTCTTTTTATTTACTAATAAAATATTTTGTTTAAATGTATTATAGTTTTATTTTGAATATATTTTTCAAGATTTTGAGAGTTTTTTTTTAAAGCCCTAAAGTAATTAATACTAAAAAAGTTTTTTTTTGAGTTTTTTTTGGAGCTTAAAGCAAGGGTCACGAAGGTAGATTGCATAGCTGAAGATGCAAGAAAGGAAATACTTGGAAACATTAAGCTCGGGTTGTTTGGATCTAGAGTCAAAATTTCTAGGATTTGACGAGCGGATTTCGTTGATAGTTGTGAATGAGATCTCGCAACACTCGCTCTGCACAAGTGATGAGCGGGACAACGATGGTTAGAATGTTGTGCAATGTTGCTTCATGGTGACGATGACTGAGCTGAACGATATTTGTTGGAAGTCTCACATCGACTAGAGATAAAACCAATTCATAATATATAAGTAAGGTGCAAACCTCATCTTACAAGTTGATTTTGTAGGGTTGAATTAGACTTAAAATTCACTTCTAACATGATCTCAATCTAGGTCTTGACGTTGATAGTCTCAACTAAAATTGTTTTTGAAAGGGTACACAAATAACGCCCTAGCAAAAGTATTATCTTAGGAAACAAAATTATTTTTTAATCTTATTAAGCATAACAAAAAAGCTCTATATTCCCAGAAAAAAGTGCTGAATTTCAATAATTGAGGACAATATATTTAACCACGTTTTGACCAATGAGGATCACCGGGGGAAATTTGTTAAAAAAAAAAAGTCAAGTCTAGTTGTTGTTATATTATACTAAAGCAATGTAATAACCACATGCATTTCTTGCATTACTGAAAGCTGAAAGCTTGTTATGTGTTAAATAAAAGACATTGTTTTGCGATATAATATATATAAATGGAACTATATATTGTTGCCATGTTTGAATCAGTGTTGGATATTTCTATTAATCTTTTAGTTGACAAAGCAAGATGCTTTACCACATGCCAACTATTGTTTTGTTACTTAATTTTGTGAAGGGTTTGTTCCATGTGTCTTTATTTAATTGTTGCAAACTTATTTTTGTACTAAAAAAAGATAATAGAAAGAAGCATAAGAAAGAAGTGATTCGAATTGGATAAATTGACAAGACGAGGGGCATGTGGCATGGACATATGTGGTGTGCTACAAGCTTGCAGGAAAAACAGTGAAAGGTCATGCAAACAGCTAAGCTAAGATCAATTTTTTGGTTTTACATTATTAAGAAAGCTTTTCCAGATTCATATAAATATATTTTTTCGTGTTCATTATTATTCTTGTGATGATTGTTGTTATGTTACCCATGATATCGGTGACGGACAATACTACAATAGAGATACATGTTCGAAAAAATAATCGTGAATTAAAAATATTATAGTTTTTATCTTTAATAATTACTTTATTAATAGAATAGTAAGATTAACACAAATAACAAAAAATATAATGTAGAAATTTTAAATACGAAGAAAAAAGTCACAAAAGCAAGAAATACTCACTATGTGTAAATTTATATAACAAAAAATTTTATCAATCCTTTGATCCTAAATATACTTACACTCTCCAAAGTAAGAATTTAACTACACCTCAGAACACTCTACTACAAAAGTATAAGAAAAATAAAACAATAGCTCAAAGTGTCCTTGACACGAGGCAAAAAACATCATGGACTTAAAGTCCATTTTATAATCACTAACATGCATCTTCTAAGTTATTTTAGACGATATTGAACTTTACAAGACATGTAATTTTTAGGTTAAATTATGTCTTTGGTCTCTGTTTTTGTATTAAAATATCAATTTGATCCCTCTATTTTTTTTATCTCAATTTGATCCATATTATGGAAGATTCAATGCAATAAAGTATTTCTCGTTAGTGGTGCAGTAACAATGTTAAAAGGATGTCACGTGTTAGTTTCTGGATTTTTTGAATTATTTATTTATTTTATTTTTTAAAATTAAAAAAAATTGTCACTTGTCACGCTGATGTAATGCCACACGATAGTGTGACAGTGTGATGTGACAGTGACAGTGCCACATGTCAGTTTTATGCCAGGTGTCATTTTCTGATTCTCAATTTGGTTTCTGTATTTTAATTTTTGTCTAAATTTAGTTTCAATTTTTGTAAAAATTGAATAATTTTGGCTCTCTCCAAATTTAAACTAAATTTATTTTTATATAAATATACACAAATATTTCTATTAAAATTGATATTTCAAGTAAATATTTTTAACAAAATTAAGTTTATTTATATTTATATTTTATATTGAACTTTATTTAAAATTGTTTTAAAGTTGTTAATAAAAAATAAGGCTAATAGAAAAGAGATTCATAAATTATATCGATATTTTATTACATCATACTTTAATATTGTTTTTTATTTGAATTTATATTTTAAATAATTTATATTTTTAAAATGTGTAAATTTCAATAATTTATATATAAATGTTTGAGTTGGTGTAAAAATAACAATTATATAAATTTTAAAATTAATTTTAACTAATTTATGTAAAAATCGAAAACAAGTAAATTTAAAATTTCAAAACAATTTTAAACAAAGTTGAATAAGAAACACAAATTTAAGTAAACTTAGTTTTGTTAAAAATATATAATAAAAATATCAATTTGAATGAAAATATCAAATTTAATAAAAATATTTGTATAACATTTATATAAAAATTAATTTTTGTTTCAATTTGAAGAGGGTAAAAATTGCACATTGTTTACAAAAATTGTGACTAAATTGAAACAAAAATTAGAATACAAAGACCAATTTGAGAATGAAAAAATGACACATGACATAATAGTGACACGTATCATTGTCACGTCACTACTATGTCATTGCCACATGACACAATGTCAACGTGATAAATTTTTTATTTTTTTTAAAAATTAAAAAAATTAAAAAAATCAGGAACTCACACCTATTATTTCTTTAACGTTATTACTACATTACTACCAAAAACAACTTTATTGTATCAAATTTTCTAAAACAGAAACTAAATTAAGATAAAAAAAAAAGTAAAAAAACCAAATTAATATTTTACTAAACCAAAACGTAATTTAGCATAATTTTTATTAGAATGTGTCCATAGCCTTCTGAAATTCATTGACCATTGTCATGTACGTATGTTCCAGAGTGCTTATTTGTTAAAACTTGAGAGTTAAACTTGTTTATCTGCTTTGGATCAATATTCCAGTTCAGATGAATATGTAGTTTCCTTCAACCAATCTGATAGCTTCTTTTTCCAACCATGAAGAATCGTATAATTAAAAACTAAGGAAAATCGTTTTCATCCTTGACGCGGAGCCATAATAATATATTATTCGTGTTCCTTTTTTTAAAGTGAATTATACATTTCTTTGATTTGGAATAATTACTCAAGTCCTCTCCCGTCAATTTATCACTTATTACATCAACTACATTTTATTGTTAAAAAATCATGTATATTTAAACAATTTCATATATCCATCACCTTTTGTAAAATTCTTCTAATCAAATTTTATTAAATTAATTTTATACATTAAAAATATTTCTTAATTAATATTAAAGTAAAAATATATTAAATAAATAAATAATTCAAATATTATTATTAAATATATTTAAAAAGTTAAATAAATTTAATAAATTTTATTAAAAAAATCATACACCAAAATATAAAATTAAATTGGTCTAAAATTATAAAGTCAAATTAACTCTTATTTCTAATTCCAATCTTTATAAAAAATTAAAAGATCAAAATAATATCTCACATGAGGTCAAATTAATATATATATTTTAGTAAAGCAATGAAGTCATTTTCCCCAAATTTCCCCATTTATTTATACTATAACAGACTCTTTATTTCACAATATTTGGATACTACTATAGCATCATCATGATGTGACAGGAATATTCTTCGGTTGATTTAAGTATAAAATCAATAAATAAAACTGCCCAAATTAAACTAGAATGTTACTTTCCATTCTTTTGTTAAAATATTCAAGCTGGTATACTTAATTTAACAATGTTAAATTAACTTATATTTTGTTCTAAATTAATGAAACTATTATATTATTTTTCAACACTGAAATAAATAATTAAATCCATTTGACTAAACATTATTAAAAACATTCTTTAATAAGTTCATATATATATATATATATATATATATATATATATATATATATATATATATTTATAAAAAACTCAATCATTAACCTCATAAACATAGTTTTAATCTCGTAAATATAGTCTTAATCAATGTCAGTTTATATAACTATACTCGATATCAATTAATATCAATTGAGATTTTTTTTTTTACAAATATTAATATCAACTTAACTTTAAAGATCAATTATAAAAAGTAATTAATTTTAAAGCTTTTAAATTTTTAATAATTATTTAATATTTAAATAATTTTGATATTTAGTGAAAATTTAAGTATTTTGTTAGAAAATAAGTTTCTTAAATTTAAATTTATTTATTTAAAAAAATTAAAAAAATATGAAATTCCCTGTGTACACATGGTTGAGGACGTTTTTGTTAACAGTTTTTTTATACTTATCCTTCAGAGAGATAAAGTATGTCTTAAGACATCATAAACTGACTATTATAATAATGTAATAATTGTATATATATTTTTATATGTGATAACGTAGAAGATATACTGGTAATGACATTTTTCTACAGAAGAACCCGTGAATTTTTAATATAAAAGAGTTAGGAATAGAGTGAAATGTCATGTAATTTAATTTGTTAGGGAAAAGGAGTGTATATTTGAATATAAGAAAGAGGGTAGGAAAACTTAACATAATATTCGCATCTTTCATAGATGTGAGACGTTCTTTTAATAAATTTTAAATATAAAAAAAAGCAGTTTTTAGTTTTTTTATTAAAAAAATAATAAGTTTGGGCAATTTCAATACGACATACGACAGAATGCTTTTATAGCCTTTTACTTTCAACTAATAATATTTTTGTAACAAAGGTTACTCATAAAAATCATATATGAACTAAATTGCTGATTTTGACTTTCAACTAATAATATATCATAGATTAAAAAATTAATATCTTAATAGACAAATAAAAGACTTGCAGCTCCTAATTCCAAATTAATAATGCTACAAATTTATTAGTATGAGTAATAAACATACTTTTACACACGTTTTTGAGGATTCAACTTAATTCCACTTGATTTTATAAACTGAATTAAAAAGAATTAATATTTTAGTATGACCTTTTAAAATGGGTTGTATTTTTTTTTTTTTGACAAAATTGACCATAAGTTTGGTATAGAAACCAACATTGTTTTACAAATTTATTATTTTAATATTGATCATGTATTTTTACAAAAGTCCGCATACAAACATAAATACACACATTATTTATTATTATTGAAAACTATAAATATATAAGAGATTAGTTAAATATTAAGGGAAGCCAAATTTATTGTTTTTATTAAATTTCAAATAATAACTAAGATTTTTTCCAAAAAAATAATGTTATTGACATTTCTCGTCCCACGCTTCGCATATAAAAACATTCTACTTACTAATTAAAATAGTACTTTAAAATTTTAATTTTAGGACATATTTTTAACTGCTATAACAATATTAAGAGAAAATATTATAATTGCATTTTGGCAGCTATATGTGTGGTTGTCGTTGGTATATTGGTTCTTTCTGACAAAGGATGGAGGAGGATGTTATATGTTATTGTCGTTTATGTTAATAATTAAATTTAAAAGTTTCATATAAAAAAGTCACAAGTTTATTATTTTAATATTATTGACAGTAGAAGAATTGATGGATAAGAAACCAATAAGAAGCAAATGGTAATGTAGGGATGACAACTAGTCGGATCGGGTATGGATAGTGCCTATTCGTAACGTGATCAGTTAAAAAAAAATTCGTCCACTACCTGTCTGTTTATCCGCTTAAAAAATACCCGTGAATATTTTAAAAATCTACGGATATCCGTGGATATCCGATACCCGTAAATATTTAAAAAAAATTATATTTTATAAATTTTTTAATATAGAATTATAAAAATTAAATATAAAATTAAATTAAATTATAATTATAATTAAATTTGACATAATAAAATATACTGCTAATTTTAATTTTAATTAAATTAAATTTAATAAAATATAAATTTTATTTTTTTTTATTTTTTTTACGGATAACGGGTATTCGCGGGTACGGATAATATGATACTCGTACCCGACCCGTTTATAAGCGAGTATTAAAATATCCGCTACCCACTACCCGCTACCCGCGAGTAATAAATACCCGTGGATATTAACTATCCATCACGGGTTTTATTCGCGGATATCCGCGGGTACAAGTATTTTTGTCATTCCTAAAAATATATGGAAGAATAACGAGGTAAAGATGAAAAATTAACGGAAATAAAAATATCTAAGAACCTATTTTTGTTTGATTAAAACTTTAATTGATGTAATAAATACTTTTAACAGGACTTTAACTTTTTTTAATACATATATTAGTATTTTTATTTTTATTAAATTTATAAAAAAAAATTTATTTCTTTGAAAAATATCACTATATTATTTTTAAATATCAATTATTTAAAACGACGCATTCTAAAATATTTGATAGTAGCGTATTAAATATACAATTTATTTATTGTATTTAATTTTACTAAATTTATTATTTTATAAGATGACATTTATTATTATTATTTTCTTAAATGATTTCTTGTACATCTTTTAAGTATTTGATTTGTTTAAGTGAAAAGTAACTAAGTTTCTTCTTCTTCTTCCTCAATTTGTTCAAGTCAAAGTAATTCAGTTTTTTCTTCTTCTTCCTCAATTTAAGTCAAAGTAATCAAGTTTCTTCATCTTCTTTTTCCTCTATTTGTTTAAATTAAAGTAATTACTTTTCTTCTTCTTTGTCAATTTGTCAAATCAAAGTAATTAAGCTTCTTAATTTTAATAAATTTAAAAATGCATTATCTTAATTTAATATATTTTTTTTGATAAATTTATTTAAATATAATACGCAGTGATATAAAAATGTTTATTACTATCCTTCACTCCGATTTCTTTTGTAGATTGACAAAAAATAATAAACCTTGTCTAAAAATTAAAAAATTAAATTTAACATTTGAAAAGCAGAAAACTTATGCAGAATAATTTAAATACAAAGAAAGTCCTTTAACTTTTTCTTAGTAGTCTAAATATTTTAATTTCTTTCATATATATATATATATATATAATATAATATTTACAAGTCAAGTCGTAATTAATACAAAAACATTGAGTAAATAATATTCGGAATAATTAATATTGTTAAACATATATCACCCACTGTGATTAGCGTAAATAGTCACAACATTACGATTAATCAACCTCGGATTATGATTAGTTATCAACCTAATGGTGATGATTACAACAGATAGTTTCCTCGATAATCTCATGTACCTAAGATATAAAGGAACAATTAACCAAATATGCTGTAGCAATTTCATCCATTGTTGTGGCTAAAAACATAATGCATTTTGCTAATAAATTATTGGAAGAATGTATCCTTTTTATTTTAATTTCCGCATAGTTAAAATTTTTTGTAATAAAATATAATGAAGAATGTATCTTTTTTATTTTAATTTATTTATAGGCTACATTCTTTCGGTAAATTTAAAAATCCTACCTAATTTAGAAGTTACGTGTAATAATAATAATAATAATTTATATACACAGTTGTTTCTTAACTCTGCATCATTTATTTTAAAGATAAATTCATAATATTTTCTTAACAAATCTATATAAAAATCCTTTTTTTTAATCTATGAATAAGTTTAAGTTTCACATTATATTAGGTATTATGAAAGAAAAAAATCTATATATTTTCATAACAAATATATTATAAAAAATCATCAATCTTTACCAGCTTTGTTAAGACAACGATTCCGTTTCTTGAAAGCTGAGTAATCGGAAGACATGTATCTGCTTCAACACTGCATTTCGATTTAGTACGAAAGACAATCGAATGTGATGTGTCGCAAAAAACCAATAAAAAAATAGCGGCGAATTCCTTTTCCGTGGTTAAAAATGAGTCCTTGTTCAAAGAAAGCATTGTAAATGAATGTGGCAGCTACACTTCAATCATTAACATTTAGAACCTAGCTGCTTCTGCAATCCAATGAGTGACAATGGTTTTGCCCCATTTAACAATTTTCCATCTGTGAACTTTGGTGGGAAGCACAAGATGACAGTGCAACCACATTGAAAATTCCGTAACATCTCCAACCAAAACGTCCTTTTTATACTTCAAGTCTTCGACCGTTCAAACTTCAAACTTCTTCAATCGCAAGTTTTCAGTTCAGTTCATGTTGCGAACCAGACCTTTGATTAATGTAATAGAAAGCTCACCTCCAACTAATTATTTAAATCCTTAAAACTTCAACAAATCCTAGATTCATTTAACCGCCTTCAACATTGATGCTTATGCTGTTCAATTTGTTATATGTGGCTCTCAAACTCTGCACACCTAAAAAAAACTACAATTCATATGCTTTATATATTATCAAAATTAAAACAATATATGATTTAGTATTTTTTTTTCTTGTTTTATATGCATGATACTCGTTTCCACACAAATGTGGACAAAGATAAATATTTTTGTCTGTCTATAAATGAGTTTGAGTTATGACATCAAATATTACAAGGAAACATAGCCGTAAAATGTTTCCTATTCTTAAGTTAGTAATTTTACAAATATAATAATATTTTGAATGTATTTAGAAATGTTTGTTGCTTTGAAAATAGAGTTTAATATTAGTATATGTATATATATCATTTTTAGTTTTCTATTTACTTTATCGAGTAAGTGGTGGAGTTGTTGTATATTAAAATTGGCGTATTATTTCTATTGTAAGAAGAATATGTATTACTGATCAATATAAATGATTGGTAATTATAAATATTTATTGGTAATTTGAGTTTTACTAATAGCTCTTAAAATCTATTGGTTATTATCGGTAAGCGCAAATTTATTAATAAATATTTGTTAGTAATTATTTATAAATTATGATCAATAAATTTTTTTGGTAAATGATTGAGTCTTTTCTTCATTGTTCACTTCTTTTTTTTTTCTTTTCCATCTTCTTATTCCTTTACTTTTACTCATCATGTCTTCACTATTGTTTTCGCCTTCGACTTCGTCTCCTCCTCCTCTTTTTTCTTCTTGTCCTCTTCTTCTTTCTCATCTTTCTCTTCGTCCAACTTTAATTACCGTCGTTGACGTCTCCTTCTCCTCTTTTACTCTTTTTTTCACTATCTCTTCTTAATATATAAAAAATGTCATTAGACTTGATAGAAATTTTCATTTAATAAAAAAAATTATAAATTATCGACAAATTTTATCAACAAAATTGACAATAGGATACATTAGTAACAAAATAATTGGTCGAAAAAAAAAATTTACCGAGGGATTTTATTAATTGATTAATTACATACTAAAATATTAGTTGATAATTTAAATTCTATAATCTATCAATAAATTTGAGTTTCTTAACAAATTTATTTTGTTAGTAAAAATTTATTAGTTATTACGAAAACTCTTGTAATTAGGATTGTAATTAGGAAAGATGAAAAATGTTAATCTTTTGAGTTATATTAGCATGTGCATTTATAGTAACTTCACTTTTAAGACTTTAACTTCCCTCAGATCAATTTAATGATTTAGATCTTATGTGTTAGACTTATAACCATCTCACACAAACCATATGAACAGAACTTTTAGATTCGATGGAAAACAAAATTTATTCTAAAACAAAATTTGATATGAATAGAATTTCCTCATCTCTATTATATTTTACAAAGAGACTTCTGGTTGGGAGAAAGTTGATAACTGAAGTTAAAATATTAGATAGATGGCAAAGAGAATATAAGAAAAAAAAGTTTAAAAAGATTATGAAATATATAAAATAAAACTATGACTTAGAATTACATTTACATATTAACCACAACTTCAAATTTTAATATCTATTCTTCTGAAAATCATATCTACTCGACATCTCTTAAATTAATAATAATAATAATAATAATAACAACAAGATAATTTATAAATTACAATTAAATCCATTAAAGTGAATTATGAAGTAGGTGCAATTTTTTTAAGTGGTGTACATTGGAATCCATTTTAGAATTTCCAATGCAATGGACTTAGGAGAGAGTATGCAAGGGTAAATAGAATTGAATGAGTTTAATGTTATCACTCAATTGATGGATATCGGAATAAGAAAAGTCGTGTTTCCACATCTATAAATCTAGTACAATGAGTACAAATAGTTTGTGTCAGCCAAGTTTAAACACTTCAAAATCTTCTCTGGGAGTATTATTGGGTTAGGCTTCCAATTGTATATCTAAAAAGTCCAAAGCATATTTCTTTATGCACCCATGTCTTCCACCTAAACCGTTAGTAGTATTTCAAAGACCAAAATTCCGCTAAAGCAAAATATCTTCTCTTTCTCCCTCACTGATCACCTTCTCCTTCTCTCGTTTTTCTGTAGAATCCTTGTAATTGTCACGGTTGCCATTATCATTGTCACCGCTACCTACCGCCACCTTCATAGTCAAAGACAATGCCACCGTCTTTGTGGCCGTCCTCATAGATAATTTTTGTTACTTCATTTTGTCGCATCGTTCGAACAAGAGAGAAAAGAAAATTCGAGAACAAAAAGCTGGTTTGCATATTCACTGAAGAGCATCAATAAAATATTACTATTCTTCCTTCTTCAGTTATGGATCTGAAATTTGACACCAGTTTCGCGGTACATTGTTCTTTATTTTCACCATTGATCTGGATTGGGAATCTTGCACCGATCATTTTGTTGGAAGGTACTCTTATGTCAAATATTATATTAGTTATAATTTAGATATTATTATATTTATGAATAAATCTGTACACTCATTCTTTTAATAGATGAGGAATTATAACATATATATATATATATATATATATATATATATATATATATATATATGGTACCTTATTCTTTGAAATACATTAGAATTATTCTTTAAATATTTTCTATATGGTATTAGAACCAAACACCGACATCCTCTACAATATAGGAAGCAGTGCTTCTTTATTTGAATATTTTTTATGGCTCCTTTCGATAAAAATCAATCGAAGAAACTTGATTTTGGGACTTCCGCTGCTACCCATATGCAAGATGTTATTCCCAAAAGTCATAGTTCTACTGTTGCCGAATTTGTGACCAAGTCAAGTATATCTAACTTTGCTCTTAATCTTTCTGTTGTTACTAGGAGTGGTGATTGGATAATTGATTTAGGTGCTACAGATCATATGCCTTATGATCCACATAAATTTATTAATTTTTCCTCTAATTGTTCTAAAACTGCTATTGTTAATGTTAATGGGATCTCATCTCCTATTGAAGGTGTAGGTACTATATCCCTCCCTCCTTATCAATCTCTTATGTTTTATTTGTTCCTACATTGAATTGTAATCTTCTCTCTGTCAGCAAGTTAACCAAATTACATTCTTGTGTTGCCTTATTTTATCCAACCCATTGTTTTTTCCAGAACATCCATTCCAAGGAGAAGATTGACAATGGTAGAGAGAGAATGACTGTATTATCTTGAAAATGTCTCACAACAAACCCATAAAGGAACGTTGGCTTATCTTGCGAATGAACACATACACGATAAAAACAAAAAGGAAATTTGGTTATGGCATAGAAGATTGGGACATCCCTCTTTTGGTTATCTAAAAAAATTATTTTCATCACTATTTCATAAATGCAATATTTCTGATTTTATTTGTGAAACTTGTGTAATGGCAAAAAGTCATCGTGTTGTGTTTCCTTTAAGCAATAAAAAAACAAATTTTCCTTTTTCATTAATCCACACAGATGTTTGGGGCCCTGCCCCACAATCTACACATAATGGAAAAAAATGGTTTATCAGTTTTGTTGATGATTGTACTCGGGTAACTTGGGTGTATTTGCTTAAACATAAAAGTGATGTGTGTAATATGTTTTGTTCCTTTCATCATATGATAGTTACTCAATTTAATACACACACATTAAGTTCATTCGATCAGACAATGGAGGGGAATATTTTAAGACTGAATTAATCGAGTTCATGAACTCCAAAGGCATCTTACATCAAACTACATGTCCTTATTCACCACAACAAAATGGGGTGGGGGTGGCTGAGAGAAAAAATAGACATATATTAGAGGTGACAATATCACTTTTGATAGATGGTAATGTCCCATCTCATTTATGGGGGGAGGCTGTGAGATCTGCAATTTATTTGATTAATCAAACACCTTTTAGTGTGTTTAACTTTCGAAGGCCTTTTGATGTATTGTCTGATCATTGTATCCTTCCTTCCATAGTCTCTTTACCTCCTCATATTTTTGGATGTGTTATATATGTTCACTTACACCCACATCAACAACGTACAAAACTTGAAGAACGAGCTTTAAAATGTGTTTTTGTTGGGTATGGATCAACTAAAAAAGGTTATTATGCTTACCATCCACCATCAAAGAAATTTTATATCTCTATGAATGTGACATTTAATGAGCATAGTTTTTTTATGTTGATTCTACATTTCAGGGCAGCAATGAAAGTGAAGTGCATAATCATGATGTTAGTATGTTTGATATCCAAGATATAAAATTATACTGTAAAGATAAATTATCGTGTGAGGATCATTCTACAGGAAGTGAGCCCATCCTAAATATGGAAACTTCTACTTTGGATAATACAGTGTCTTCTGATCCTAACCAATTGGCTCAATCTTCTCTACAGGTTTGGCTTGACTCTTCAGAGGTACCTTCTGATCCTATCTCTGATAATAATAATGTAATTGAAACTAATCATGAAATTGTTTCTCTTGATCCCACCCTTAATAATACTAATTTAGACGAAACTGATCATGAAATTGATCATTGTCTGCATGAGATCACCAACACACCAAACATTGAGTCTACTACTGTCCAGTATAATCTTCCACCCCGTTCTAACCGTGGTCAACCTCCAGCTAAATATGAACCATACCTCCAAGCCAAAGTTAAATATCCCATTAGTAAATATGTGTCATCGCACAGGTTATCCTAGTCATATGCATAATTTGTATCTCAATTATCTTCAATTTCTATTCCTAGTAATATACAGGAAGCTTTGGTAGATTCTAGATGGACCAAAGTAATGGTTGATGAGATGGCAGCTTTAGAAAAAAATAACACTTAGGATCTTGTATCCTTACCAAAAGGGAAGAAGACTGTGGGCTGCAAATGGGTATTTACAATTAAGCACAGAGTTGATGGAACTATTGAGAGGTATAAAGCACGACTTGTGTAGATTACTAAGAAACGTTCGCACCAGTAGCCAAGCTCAATACTGTGAGAATACTTCTGTCACTAGCAGCAAACCAAGATTGGCCTCTTCTACAATTTGATGTGAAAAATGCTTTCCTACATGAAGAAATTTCAGAAGAAATTTATATGGATTTTCCATCAGGTATGACAGATTCAATTGGAATGAAGGTTTGCAAATTAAAGAAGGCTCTATATGGATTAAAACAATCCCCAAGAGCATGGTTTAGAAGGTTTACCAAGTCTATGAAGGCTTTTGGCTATAGAGCTAGTAACTCTGATCACACCTTATTTTTGAAGAGAGGTAAAGGAAGAATTACATATTTGATTATATATGTAGATGACATGATTGTTACAGGAAATGATCAAGATGAGATTTTCAATTTACAACAATACCTTGCATCTGAATTTGAGATGAAACAACTTGGAAACCTTAAATATTTTTTGGGTATTGAAGTAGCTAGATCAAAACATGGTATTTTTTTATGTCAAAGTGACACGTGGCAATCACTGTTCATAACCGTTAATGATTTAAACGGTGTTAGCAAAAAAGGACCCAATTGAACAAAATTGACGAAAATTAGGATCTATTTGAACACAAAACCAAAATTAGGACTTATTTGAAAAAACTTGACGAAAATTGGGACCAAAAAGGTATTTTAACCATTGATTTACTATCAGAAACCGAATTGCTTGGGAGTAAACCAGTTGATACACCAATTGAACAGAATCATAAACTCTTTCAATGCTCAAATTCAGCAAACATAGACAAAAGGAGATACCAAAGGCTGGTAGGAAAATTAATTTATTTTTCTCATGCACGTCCATATATTACCTATGCAGTGAATGTTGTTAGCCAATTTATGCATGACCCACGAAAGCTTCATATGGATGCTGTTGAGAGGATTTTGAGATATTTAAAGTCCACTCCTGGAAAAGGAATTTTGTTTCTCAAATCATGGAAACTTAAAAGTAAAATGGTATAATGATGCAGATTGGACAAGTTCAAAAGATGATAAAAGATCTATCTCTGGATACTTTACTTTTGTAGGAGGGAATCTTGTAACTTGGAGGAGTAATGTAGTAGCAAGATCTAGTGCTGAAGCAGAATTGAGAGGCACAGCACTAGGTGTATGTGAACTTTTGTAGATTAAAAATGTGCTATCAGATTTGGGCTTTAAACAAAATGAAACTATGAGTTTGTACTGTGATAATACGTCGACTATAGCAATTACTCACAATCCGGTGCAACATGATAGAACAAAGCATGTGGAGATTGATAAACATTTCATCAAAGAGAAACTTGAAGCTGGAATAATTTCCTTTCCTTTTGTAAGATCAGAATTGCAGTTGGCTGATGTTCTCACTAAAGGAGTGTCAAGTAAAGTGTTTAATAAGTCTCTATTCAAGTTGAGAAAATGTGTGATATCCATGCACCAACTTGAGTGGGGGTGTTAAGATATGTCAAATATTGTATTAGCTATAATTTAGGCATTATTATATTTGTGAGCAAATCTGTGCACTCATTCCTTTAATAGATGAGGAATTATAGCACTCTTGTATGTATATATATGATACCCTATTCTTTGAAATAATACATCAGAATTATTCTTTAAATCTTTTATGTAGGTACTTGTCAAAGCTGAGAGGTTCTGGTCATATGTATAGGTCTTTGATATATGTAAAGAGGTCTTAGTCACTTGTTTGCTGAGAAGTCTATGAGAGGTGCTTGTTGACTTACTGATAGGTCTTTTGTCACTTATCGAGATCTCAGTTATTTGTCAAAAGATTTTTGGTCACTTATGGAGAAGTCTATTGTTTTTACTGAGATGTTTCTGGTGTCTATTAAGAGATCCCAAGTCATTTGTTGAGAGAGATTTAATCACTTATTGAGAGGTTTTTAGTCTCTTCTGAGAAGTTCATGATTAATTGTCGAGAGAGGTCGAGACGATCATAGTTATTTTTTCTTGATCTCTAATTATCTTTTGATAAACATACAACCAAACATCTACCCGTACCTTTAAAATTAGTTTAATAATATAATGATATAATTTTAAATTAAAAATGTAACACATATTATAAAATCTTATAAATAATTAATTCTTATATTATAATTTTTTATGATAAATAATTATAGATATTAGAGAGTTTTGTATTGTATTTCTTGATAATTTTTTTTATAACTTTAGAAGTAAAAAAAGTAATAGTTGTGTTAACCTGGGCTTTGATTTGTATGGAAGTTTAGAAAATAAAAACGGAAAAATGTGTTCTTGTTAGCTTAGTGATCAATGGACAAAGCATTTGGATTTGGACAAAATTTGTCGCCTAAATAACAGATCTTTAAGAAAATTATATTAAAAATATTAAAAATTGATTAAGCTGAGTTCTTGATATATTTTTTTAATTTATTAAGAGATAACATAATAAATAAATAAATTAAAATAATAAATAGTTTTAAATTTTTGGACTACCAAATAGATAACAAAATTCTCATATGATTTTAATTACCTTGGTATTATTATTTCCTACAATTATCACAAATAATTTTCATCTTATCACTTATAACAATAAAAAATTTAGGATTAAGTATGTTTTTAGTCTCCAAATTTTGACCAAAAATTGAAATTCCTCTCTGTCGAAAACTTTGATACATTTTGGTCTTTAAACTTTAGAAATGAATGAATATAGTTCTTATAACCCAATAATGTTAACTTTTTTTGACGTGTCGAACGCTTTTCATATTAGTATTGGAGTTTTTTATACTGTTTGACACATTCTTGGTTCAATATCTATTGAAAAATATGTCCGACACCTCAAAAAAAGTTAACGTAATTGAGTTAAAATAATTATATTAATTTATTTTTAAAGTTTAGGGACCAAAATATATTGAAGTTTCGGATGGACGAATTCCAATTTTGGATTAAAATTCAAGACTAAAAAGATACTTAACCCAAAAATTTATCATCATCACTGTCATAATCATAAATAAAACTACATGCTTAATCTACTATTTGGTGGAGACAGAGAGACTATAAATTTCAGACTAAAGTATACAAGGGTAACATTTTATATTTCCAAAATAAAAAAGGGTACATAAATAGAATTGAATGAGTTTAATGTTCATAGTTCAATGGATGAATATTGGAATGCGAAAAGCCATGTTTCAGCCTCTATAAATAAAAAAGGTTTAATTATGCATTTGGTCCCCATTTTAGAGTCAAAATCTCAAAATGGTACCCAAATTTTTAAAAGTCTCAAAATGGTCTCTTTTTTTGTTGAAACGTCTCACGTTTGTCCTTTCCGTTAAGTCAAGGTTGACGCCGTTAGAGGGAGTGTCACGTGTCAGTTCCTCGATTTTTTGAATTTTTTTATTTTTTTTAAAAAATAAAAAAACTGCCACGTGTCAAGTTGTCATCGTGCCACGTGGCATGACAGTGACACGTGCCAGTATTATGTCAAATGTAATTTTCTTAGTCTCAATTTGGTTCCTTTATTTTAATTTGTCTCAATTTAGTCCCAATTTTTGTAAAAATTAACAATTTTGTCCCTCTTCAAATTGAAACAAAAATTAATTTTATATAAATGTTATACAAATATTTTTATTAAATTTGATATTTTTATTCAAATTGATATTTTTATTATATATTTTTAACATAGCTAAGTTTATTTAAAATTATGTTTCACATTCAATTTTATTTAAAATTGTTTTCAAATTTTAAATTTATATGTGTTTTATTGTTACATGAACTAGTTAATTTATGAATTTTTTTCTATTAACATTTTTTTCTATTAACAACTTTTAAACCATTTTAAATAAAGTTCAATGTAAAATATTAATTAAATGAACTTAATTTGGTTAAAAATATTTACTTGAAATATCAATTTTGATGAAAATATTTGTGTACATTTATATAGAAATTAAATTTGATTTCAATTTGGAGAGGGACAAAATTGCTAATTTTTACAAAAATTGGGACTAAATTAAGACAAATTAAAATAAAGGAACCAAATTGAGACTAAGGAAATGACACGTGGCGTAATACTACGTGTCACTATTACTGCGACATCACTTTGTCTCTCTCACTGTCACATGACACAATGACAGCTTGACACGTGGTAATTTTTTTTAAAAAAAATTCAAAAAAAATATCAAAAAAAATTCAAAAAATCAAGGAACTGACACGTGGCACTCCCTCTAAGGACGTCAATCTTGACTTAACGGAAAGGGCAAACGTGAGACGTTTCAACAAAAAAGGGGACCATTTTGAAACTTTTAAAAATTTGGGTACCATTTTGAGATTTTGACTCCAAAATGGGGACCAAAGACATAATTAAACCATAAAAAAAGTAAGTGCAAATGGTTTGTATGACCAAGTTTTAAACACTGAAAACTCTTCATTGGAAATATGAGAGGAAAGAACAAGGTTACTGAGCCTAAAGTTGAACATGATACACAGGATTCTGCAACAAATCCTTGGAAAAAGCTTCGAAGCCTCTTTTTTTCAAGGAATTCAATAAAATGTGAAGAAAGGTGGGAGTTTTTATGCTTCAAATACTCTGTTGATCGATGACAAACCCTATAAGGCTTTTCTCAATCCTGTAAGTACAAAGATACTATTTACTTAAGCTTTTGAATTTACATTTGCCTCGTTTTATATCTAACCATGAAAACAGGATAATACAGCCATTTTCCCTGAATCTTATGATGTGAATAATGTTGCTGATAGAGTACTTGGTAAGAATGCATACTTCATTTCTGAATATTTTTTTTTTTGACCGGACATGATATTTTATTAACTAAATTTTGACAATTTTATATTACATGAGATAATATTTTTTAAATAATTTTGAGATATGAAAAAATATAAAAAAAAAATGGAAAATCATCTAAAAGATGACATCATAGAATATAAGTAAATTTATCAAAATTTAATTATTAAAAAATTATTTTTCTTCATCATTTCATAATTTGTTGTATTGTGATCGTAGATCCAAGACGTGAGTTGTTTTCGTATCTGGAAGGTGTTGCTGAGGCTGACGATGTTCCTTCTTATGTTAAGGATCATCCTTTTGGGCAACCTGCTATTACTTCTACTCATCCTCACTGGAACTTTTACTCGCGAGTCAAACAATCTCTCCTAAAAGATGGCACACCAAGGAAAGTTTAAGGAATGAGGAATTTAATCACTTCATCTATTTGTGTTCTTCCTTGCTTTTTTAATATTAAGCAGTAACAATTTAGCAATATTATTTTTATGGTTTCTACAAGACTCTATACGCTAATGTTGAAGATGTTTTGTTTCGCTCTCATGAAGATTACTGTTAATATTACTTTAAATTTTATGTATGTTAAATTAACTTTATTAAATTTTTTTGAAGTATATCTGAAACAAAAACTTATATCAAGAAAATAAATAAATACATTTATATAATCGCTGAATTTAAAATCAAATGATGAAAGTATTAGTGTTGGTTCAGGTGGTTTTAAAGACTTTTTGTTGTTTAACTTTTAAACGTTTTTAAACGTGATGGTTTTATTCTGGATTAACAATGTAACATTCTGTCCCCTTGTTCCGACTGGATTTTATCATTCTTTTGTAACTTCTACAAAAGGAATTCGCCTGTTAGAGAAAATCAATTTATATATTACTTGATTTATGTTTAGGTCTTCTTTAGACTGTCAGCTTAATCATTTCTCATATTTTGTTTAGGCTTTCTTCAAATCATCTCAGTACTTCAATTTTCATATTTTGTTTAGGTTTTCCTCGAATTATTTCAATTTGATTATCTTACTTGTGTTATGTTGAGGTTTTTTTCTCGAATTATTTCAATGTTGAGGTTTTTTTCTCGAATTATTTCAATTTGATTATCTTACTTGTGTTATGTTGAGATTGATCATTTTATTTATCTTATGTTAAGATTTTTCTTGGATCGACCAAGAAGATATTATATATTACTTGTCTTGTGGATAATGTATGACAACCTTTTTCTGAAACTCAAGGATTAAAATTTTTCTTGGATCGACCAAAAAGATATTATATATTACTTGTCTTGTGGATAATGTATGACAACCTTTCATTCTAAAACTACTCAAACCTTTCATTCTAAAACTACTCAAGACTGTATACTATGGAGGACTGTATACTATATAAGTAATAATCGACTATAATTTTGAACAGATAAATCTGAGTAGAATTTGCGAAAAAAAAATATAAAATAAAATAATACACAATGCTAACACCTCACTATTATCATTACATTAAAATTTATCATTTTATATCAAGAGGAATAAATGTGTTTTAAATAAAATTATTTATTTATAAGAATAAAAAGTTATTAGTTAGAATAAATGATAACGACCGTTTCTTTAATTAAAGTTATTTATTATTTTATATTATTAAAAACATCGTTTCAAATTTTAATTAAAAGAAAAAAAAATCATTAAATTCTTGTTATTCATATAACTAGACAAAGTAATACCATATTACTCGTATAAAAAATTTAAGTACTCAATAAATAAAATAATAAAAATTTGCAAATTTATAAAAGATTCTAAAGTTAATTAAGTTTTATTTAATTATAACTTTTCTAAACATACATTAGTCTTGATTAAGAGATTATTATAAATATTAATATGTATAGTATTTGTTTTATCAGAAAAAGAAAGACAATATATCTGATTAGATTATTTTGTTTATAAGAAAAACAGAGGTTTAATCCAATTAAGATATATTTATATTAATAAAAAAAACACTAGTATGCGATTTATTTTGGATACAAAAATAACTTAACACAATTTACTAGTTTGATCTAAGATGACAAATTTGGATTAAGTAAAAGGAAAACACTAGCGAACCCAATACATCATGGTTAATTAGTTAACTTTCAGGCGAGGATCAATGTCAACCCTAGCAACTCCGTCGTGTTCTTGACCAACCTTGGCCACTTCAACCTCTCCAACAACTAACTCCGCCACCTCCTCTCCCTTCTCTTCGCCATCCTCGTAGTTCGGGTCCCCCTCGTCGATGGCCGCGGGCGCCGCCATGAGCTCGTTCTCCGCCATATCAGAGGGGCCCTCCCAAGTGAACTTGCCGCCGTGGCCGGACTTTGGAGGCGGTCGTCCGATGCCGATGCCGTCGGCAGGGTGGCGGTCCTGGCGCTGGACACCCTTGTTGATGAGCTTCTTCTCGACGTACTTTAGGGTGTCGACGTTGTGAGTGTTGACCTCTCTCTTCTCCACCCTCTTTCTTCCTTCCTCGTCGCGGCTCACCGCTCTGATCGTCACCTTCTCTTGTTTATCGTCAATTGGCTTCATCTTTTTTCTCTCTTTTGCTTCTTCAGTGATGTTCTTCAATCTCTGAAGTGTTTTTATATTAGAGGTTCGGTGCTGGCAACGTTTGGTCACTGGAAAGTGCTGGAAGTTGAGGAGGATATGTTCCAACTATGGAGCACTCGCGGTTCTGCTAGAACTCTCTGTCACGTGGTACGCATCCAGGTTAACACGTGTGAATTTTGTAAGCTGCGTAAGGTTATTTCTCGCATTTTAAATATATTAAATTATATTCACCTTTTTCTTTTTGAAATTAAGTAGCAAAATAAGCACTTATAAATTCGAATTGGTGGTTTTAGTGCTTAAGCGCCGAATTTCATTGCCAAGTGCTATAGAAATAAATATTGTTAATAATTTTCTTATGTAGGAATTAAAGTTTTGTATTCACAATATGCTATAAAATTCAATACAGTGTAATGTAATTTTATCCTTTAATTAAATAGAATGGAAAAAAAAAATTATTCTAAACTTAGTTGATTCCATTCACCACAAATCAATTATTGTTGACGCTTTCAATTTCGTGTTTTACTATACAAATTGGGTAGTTCAGATGTTAATGTACAAGTCTTATTCCTTAATGTGTATGTTTTATTATGCACATTGGTTGGTTGCTAGTTCAAGAGTCACTGTGTATGTTTTCAACTAAATTTAAATATAATTGGTTTCTATCATTTTTTTTATCTTTAATTTCTTTTGAAATTGTTTTTATCTCTTTGGCCTTTGTTCTTTAACTTCTTTTAGGAAAAAACAAATCCTTAACCGATTCTTTGATTTTAAAAAGGTGTTATGTACGAACAAAAATATTATATCAAAAAGGAAATGAAAAACATTGAGACACATTACGTGGTTCAATACTCTTGTTTACAGCTACGACAAAGTCTCAAATGTATTAAAAAAAAATATTTTTAATAAATTTAAAGTTTAATCACTTGAATGGTACTCATTTTGGTATAACTCTGTCAATCTGGTATCCGATTTTAAAAAAATAGTGTCAGTTACATCTCAATTTTTGAAAAAATATTTTAATTAGGTCCATTTCAGACAAAGATGACTAATGTTGTTAACGGTCATGTTACGTGTCAAACTCTGTTTTTATTTTTTATTTATTTTTTGTAGAACGAAAGATGTCACGTGTCAGGTCACCTGGTATGACACGTGACATTGTCAGTGCCACATGATAATGTAATGTTATTATCAAATGTCATTATCTTGATTTCAATTTAGTCATGTGTCTCAAAGATTCAATTTAGTCCCTACTTGTTTGTTTTTGGTTCAATTTTGATCCAATTTTTTTCAATAATTAAAATCTGTTTTTTGTGATTAAAATTAATTAAATATAAATATTTTTACAAAAAATAAACATTGATATTTAAATTAAAATTTAGTGGTAAAAGTCATTTTATTAAGTCATTTTTAATAAAAAAAATATTACTATAACATTTTACAAATATAAAATTTAAGTTTAAAATTAGTGACACATAATATTGTTCTATTTTGAAAAAAAAAGTAATAATTAACAAAAACATGAGTACTTGATAAAAAGTAGTTAATAAAGTAACATCTTAAAAAGTCATTTTTAATAAAAAAAAATATTAGTATAACATTTATATAAATAATAAATTTGATCTAAAATTTGATAGAAATAATATAAATATCAGTACTTAATTTTGTAAAAATATTTACATTTAATTAGTTTTAATCTTATAAAAAATGGATTACAACAATATTTTAATTATTACAAAAATTTGGGACAAAATTAAATCACATACACATAAATATGGACTAAATTGAATGAAGAAGACATATATGAAAACTAAATTAAAACAAATATAATGACATTTTGACATTTGATAATGACACTGATACCTCACATTGCATTGCCACGTGACACTAACAATGCCACATGTTATAAAAGTGATCCCGACACCCGACACGTATGTAACATTTTGTTTTTTACAAATAAAATAAAAATAAAATTTAAAAAATTTAGAAAAAAAGTAAAAAAAATTTAAAAAAGTAAAAAATTTTAAAAAAATCATATACTGACACGTGTTCACCGAGGTAAATGCATCAAAAAGGGACAAATTTTAGCGGATGGTGCTGCTACAGTTGGCGGCGAACTCGCTTTGGGAAAAAACGTATTAGTAGCTTATATGCCATGGGAAGGTTACAATTCTGAAGATGCTGTACTCATTAGTGAACGCCTGGTTTATGAAGATATTTTTACTTCTTTTCACATACGGAAATATGAAATTCAGACTCATAAACTGCGTTAATAATTTCTATCTAAAAAAAACTTAATTAAAATACTTTTTCAAAAGATAGAATTCAATTAACAATTTTTTAAAACGAATATCAAATTGATACACTTCTATCAAAACGCGTAACATAGTAGTAATTAAACGTAAATTTAGTTTCCAAATGGAATTTTCCTCAACTAACCAAGTTGTTTGGCTTGGCCGTAGGAAGTATCAGTCACTTCTTGTAACTTTTGCCAACTAAATCTAACTGTCAAAAGGTGACTGCTGTTATTTCCTAGTCTTTTTCAATAAACATCGTTGTTTCACTCTGCCTGGTTCATACAGATATTGTTAGTTAATATCGGAGTAAACTAAAATTGAATTAATAGTCTCACAGAAATAAAACACGAGAGTAATTCCAAAGCATTGTACCCTTTATAATTCTAATATGTTGACCAAAAAATACTTGAATCGAATGCCTTGTGAAGTTTCAAAAGGAAAAAAAACAAGGCATTAATAGAATTCAAAAGTTCGTTAAGTTACAGCACACACACCTTTAAATTATCCATCTCCAACTGTGGCTGACAGAGTGAGACGACGGAGAAGTTAAAGGAATCGAGAAAAAATTTATTTTATTTGATTCATAACATTTTTAAACACAAATTACTTTTTTGAACATGAATTTGTTGAAACCTACTGCATTTTATTTTATAAAATTTTCCATACCAAACCAAATCAAACTAAATCTAAACCCGGAGGTTGAAAAAAGCTAAAAGCGCTAAAGAAAACAGCAACAGTGGTTTATCCGCATCCAGCGTGAGACACACTCAAACGTTGGAGCAATTACCAAACCCAATCAAGTCCCTCAACTGTCAACGTAATTTCCACGTTCTACCCAAACCCCACACACCTCGTTTTGACCGAATTCTCTTTCTCTTTCCCTTTCTCTTTCTCCTGTTCCAACATCACTCTCTTTTCCGTTACCGTTCACCTTTGTAAATCTTTGGATGCCTCTATGCATCATCTCCCTTCGTTTCTACACTTTTCAATTTCTTCTCCTTCAACTCAAACTCACTCCGCGGTATGTTGATGTTCTTTTTTCTCTCTCTATGCTGTTTTCCTTCACGTCTTACTAGGTGACTGTTAGAGACAAGAAAAGGGACAAAAATTTTGAATTTTGAATAGTGGGTTTTGGGCCCTTGAAGGCTCGTGTATTCCCTCGTGTGAGTTTGAATGAGTCTATATTGACCTCTTGATTTTGGCTTATTCATGACCAAGACGACAATTGGGGGCTAGGTTTTTTTTACCTTTTGTTTTTGTTCTTCTTTATTATGCAAATATTACTGTCTTAATCCATGATTTGGACTTTGCTATATCTGGTTTGTTCTTGACCCGGTGAGTTTTAGGTTTCTAATTTGAGTTAGTGGATTTGATGGTGTACAGGATTAGGATTACTGATTAGGTGAATTGATTGGATTGGAGAATTGAGTGTCGATGGGGGGTGAAACGGTGAACGGGTCATGGTTCAGTTCTTTGTGGCCAGTCTCTCGGAAGAGTGCATCATCGGATAACAAGGCAGTGGTGGGAATTTTGGCATTGGAAGTTACAGGGTTGATGTTGAAGGTGGTTAATTTATGGCAGTCTTTGAGTGATAGGGAGGTATTGAGTTTGAGGGAAGGGATTGTGAATTCAGTTGGAGTGAAAATGGTGGTGTCTGACAATGATGATTACTTGATGGAACTTGCGATGAATGAGATACTTCATAACTTTCAATCTCTTGCACGTTCGGTGGCTAGGTTGGGTAAGAAATGCGTGGATCCAGTTTATCATCGTTTTGAACATTTTGTTCATAACCCAGTTCAAAATTATTTCAATTGGTCTGGGTGGGAGTATAGGTGGAAAAAGATGGAGAGGAAAGTGAAGAAAATGGAAAAATTTATTGCTGCTGCGACACAGTTTTGCGAAGAGGTTGAGGTGCTAGCAGAGGTTGAACAGACTTTCAGGAGAATGCAGGCGAATCCGGAATTGCATCGGGTGAAACTGCTTGAGTTTCAGAAGAAGGTTATGTTGCAGCGGCAGGAAGTGAGAAATCTCAGAGACATGTCTCCATGGAATAGAAGCTATGATTATGTTGTCCGGTTGTTGGCGAGATCACTATTTACGATCCTGGAGAGGATCGTACTTGTCTTTGCAAATAAACACCCACCAACTGTACAACCACATAATGATTCTCTGCATATGAACTCTAACAATCTTCTGCGAAGCCATTCCTTTTCTGTTATGCATTCGTCTGTTTATCCTTCAGAGAATGATCTCTACGGATTGAATTCATACTCGGGCTTTTTAGTAGGCAAGGGGAAAAGAACGAAGAAACAGCAGAAGAAAGAAGAACCTGTATTCTTCAGAAAGAACACACATTCAGAAACCAAGCACTTGGGACATATTATGGGATTCAAAGGTTGTATGTCTGCTGCAAACGGTTCTCCTGTCGTACGGAGCTGTATGCAGACAAATGGTGGCTCCATGAGGTTGACTGATTGTCATTTGAAATCTGTTGATAAAATGAGAACAGTGAATGAGTCATCTCTCCCCAACAGAGTTAGAATATATTCTAAATTATCCACCAATAACCTGTTAAAGCCTGCTTCCAAATCCCTTGGTGATGCAGCTCTTGCTCTGCATTATGCCAACATGATTGTATTGATTGAGAGGATGGTGACATCACCGCACCTGGTTGATCTTGCCACAAGAGATGATCTATACAGTATGCTTCCAACTACTGTAAGAACTTCTCTAAGGGCTAAGCTTAGAAGCCATGTAAAAGGTAAATCTTCCTCTAATCATCATGATGCAAACCTTGCTGCAGAATGGAGTCTGCTACTTGCACAGATGTTGGAATGGTTGGCTCCACTGGCACATAACATGATAAGCTGGCATTCTGTGAGAAATTTTGAGAAGGAGCACTCAATTTTTAACGCAAATGTTTTACTTGTTCAAACTCTTTACTTTGCAAACCAGGCAAGAACCGAGGCTGCAATAGTTGATCTTCTTGTTGGTCTCAATTATGTGTGCAGAATTGATACAAAAGTTGGCACAAGAGATACACTAGATTGTGCTAGCACTAGAACTTTTAATGGTGTTCGTTTAAGAAAGAATGGAATGTACAATGAAATTTTATAGACTGCGACATTAACAAGGTCTGAGGGTTAATGGCATTAACTCTGTACAGTGCATTTATTTTTAGTGTGTGGATTCTATTCTTTGAAAGTTACATTTGATCAATTCAATTTAGTTTATAAGGTATTCACATCAATTAATCCGTTCAAAATAAATGATAAACTTTATTCGTTAGTAATTTTATGACATATAAAAAGAATATGACTTCTCTTTTTCAATTGTCATAGTTTGACATACACTACTTTGAAACGCTGTGAAAACGGGTCGTCCACTTCCGAATACACCAACTATATCAACCATGGTCGATTTTAGTTAAATTAGAAATTAAAATCATCACGCAAAATTTAAAGCGGAAAAAGTAGAAAGGCAAACATAAGGAAATTAAAAGATGATAGAAAAAATGAAAAGAGATTGTGTCCTGAAAATCAAATAAATTAAACAAAAAAACTGCAGAAATTTAAATACATGCAAATAAATTGAAGTTAGAAATTACACAGGAATATAAAAGAAAATGAATTAAAGAGGAAGAGGAAAGAAGCGCAAGATCATTAATGAGAAATAAATCAAGATTTATAGATTTTTTTTTTAATTTAATGATAAAAAAAAATTATTATCGTGTAAAGCGATGCAGGGTTAAAACATGTCATAGTGAGAGTTTGTTAATACCATTTTTAATTTCTTAATCAGTGTTTTGAGAATATTTCTGAGCCTTTCCTTCCTAAAGTTGCATTTATGAAGGAAATGCCTATTACTTTTTAGAATCAATTTTCACAATAACTTTACAGTAAATTTTAATGGAAAGGTTTGTTTACATTTATCTTCCCCCTAATTACAAATTAACACTAAAAGATTTCACATGCCCAAAATTTTATTCTGTTTGTCCAAACACGAAAACTTTTCACTCTTATTTTATTCTTTTCAACAATGTAACGCATTCTTTGCACCAAATTTCACTTTAAGGAACAATTTTCTGTTAAAGAATATTATTGATTAATATGAAAATGGGGCCAGTTGTTGAATAAATGTAAAATAGAAGTGATAAAAAGTATGAATTTGAGGGAAACTCTGTGAATATTGACAGTCCACTTGTAACTTGTATCTACGCACACATATTTCCAGGAAATATAGATGAATCAAACAATAATACAAAAACTAAATCTTATAATCTGAAAGGGATACGAGGAACCAGGTCCAATGTTTTCAAGGAGATTCCATTTCCAACTTAAGTCGGTTGTCTTTGCTCGGTGCTTGAATCTTTAATTATTAATATATAAACCAAATACATAAAATATACTAAAATTATATTTATCTATTAATTTACATATATAGTAAAATAAGTTGGGAGGTGGACTTCTATGATTTGTCCTTGATAACTATATATTCTTTTGTGCACTTTTAGTTTAACTTGAAATAATTTTATAAGAATTGTAAATTTTGGAATAAAATATAAATTTTAAGCTATTTTAAACATAGTTCGAAAACATTAAACTACTTAATGCACTCTAATGATTTTTATATAATAAAAATGAACTTTTCACAAATAAATCTAATATAAGTGCATGCATTCTAATTCTAATAATATGTTTAGGGATATTAATTGCGCACGTAGGATACAGATAGTAGGATAGTAGCTCTCTTATATCTTATTCGTTGAATAAATATTCACTTCGTATTTGTATTTATATTTGTGCAGATATCTGTTATGCAGATATCCACATATTCTTTTAATATGTACCGATATCCATGGGTATCCAAAGATATTTACAAAAGAAAAATTTAATATTTAACAACATATCTTGACCATAAATTAAAAGCAAATATAATGGATAACACTCATAAATTTCAAACAAAGTGTAAATAAGTCATTTAAATAGTGTTGAATGACAATTTACAAAGAGATTGAGATTTTTTACAACCAATTGATACAAAATAAATCATTCAAAATCAATATGTTAATGTTTTAATCATATTTTTGTTAATCTAAATGAGTATAGCGGATATGAGTATTCACGAGTACAGATAATATGATATTCATACTCACCTTATTAACATGCAGGTATAAAAGAAATACAACTACCTATTATTTACGAATATCCATTTATAATATTCATTTTTTATCCGTTGCAGGTTTTATTGATGCGAGTAAAATTTTTTTTTACCTCCTTAAATATGTTGCAACATTTTTAAGCCTAAATTAAACTATGAGAGAATATAAATTAATTAATGTACCGTTGATGCTTTTCATTGTCAAAATATTTTCTCTTCAAGATTATTACCTATAAATTTTTTATATGACAGATATTTTTTTATATGACAGATATTACATTTAAGTTTCATTCGTCATCCAACATGGTTTAACATTTTGTGGGTTAAGATAATTTAAATATTTTGGTGTTTATTTGACTTTGGTACTTGTAGCAAATTTTAAATTCAATTAAACAACATCTCGAGGCAACTGGTAAATAGTTCCAGAAAATGGCATCTTGCTTATATATTTATATATGCTGTGTCAGGATTTTCAGATTATTTCCTTTCTTCATCGAAGAAAATAAAGAATATTTTCTTGGTAGTTTTGTCTACATAGGCAAGAACAATTATTGAATTGATAAATAAGCGATGGTCTTTCGGAAATGAAGCTCTTAAAAATTGAGACTCCATTCATTGAACTCCACCCATATAATAGTAACATCATTTAACACATGAACTTTAAACAAAATAATAGTTGACTTGTACACTGTTTGATGTTGAGTGAAAAGTAATTTTTAAATAATAAAAATATATGATCATAATTTTTTATTGAAGAAAATATTACAATTATTTTTCTAATTAATATTAAAGTTATTAAGTAGTTTTGGACGTGAATTTATTAAGAGTCATGAAATAAGTTATGGACATTTAACTAATGTGAACGAATGGATCAAATTAAAAATGATTGAAAACAAAATACAAACAATTAAGAGATCCAATAATTGGGAGAATAACCAAGTTAGAATTTATTACAAATCTAAATATAAATTTAAGTCTTGGATAGAAATGAGAAATTTAAAAAATATATAAATATTTCATAAATATTGTATTAAAATTTTAAGTTGTGAGTTGGAAATGATGTTAAATAATAATAAACAAATTGTAATTGTATAATTTTAAATAAAATATTAAATAAAGTAAGTGTGTTTTGATATTTTATATTGAGAACGAGTGTGAAACAAAAATAAAACACATATTTACATTCTCATTTTCATTGTTATATCCAAATTACAGATTTAATTTTAAATATAATTTATATTCGTACCTTTACTTCGTTTTGACTATTTGTATTTGTCATCCTTAATTTTTAACAAGATTTTATCTTATTATAAAAAATGCTAAACTTCTAAAGAATTATTACCTTCATAGTTATTACTTAAGTATGAATATACATAATAAGTTTATATAAATGTTAACTTCTTGAATAAAAAATATTATCCAAAAAAGGTTAAAGATGTAAAATATTTTGATATCATTCATTATTGTACTCTATATGTAAGGCAGGAAAAACAAATAATAATTGTGCTCCATATTTGCAAGCCATAAAAAAACTAATTATTCTTATTTTGAGAAATATTGTTAATTTGATTTATGCGGTAAAAAAAAACTATTTTAGAGTTTTTACCATTCACGTGAACAAGATTTGAATATAGATTATATATATATATATATATATATATATATATATATATATATATATATTGTACCAGTCTATTTGTTATCTTGAGAGTTGATTTGAACATTTTTTATAACATGAAAACATGTCTGTTTATTTATTTATTTATTATACTCAAATAAATTTAAAATTTTAGGAAAAATAATTTGGGAAAATATTGTATTAATCTTGTAAAAATTTAGTTAACCAGTCATTTTGACATTGATAATAATAATTTATTTTTAGAATTAAATGCACTTAGAGAAATTCTAGCTAGTAAAATTAGCATTTGTTCAAAATATTGAACTCTCTTTAAAGATTAGAGTTAAACATGTTTTTGGTACATTAACTTTTAGTTTTTTAAGTGAATTGGAATTAATCCATTTTTAAAATTTTAGATCAATCTAGTTTTCAAACTTTTCAAATGTGTGTATCTAGTTCTTTTAACAATTTTTTTTTAAGTTTATTTGATGTTCAAACATTTTTTATCATAATATTTGAGTTGTTAATCTCATTTGACTCATTTTTACTTTAATGTTAACTAAGAAACACGTATAAAACGTCAAGTTAACTTAATAAAATTATTTTGTTAAAAGGACTAAATTTATCCAATTTTTAAATATGAAAGACTAGATTAGCCTAAAGATTCGAGGGACTAATTTTAAATTTGACTAAATCATAGATAAAAGCATATTTAATTCTAAAGATTATATTAGATGCATATATTGTTGATATTATTTTATTAACATTGTGTAACTGTCACGGCGGTTGAAAGAAGTTTTCAAAATTAAAAATTAATTAAAATCATATTTAACATCAAGTAAGAAATAATTAGTTATAAAATCACATTTAACATCAAGTAAGAAACAACTAGTTATATTATATACGGTGAGCTAAATTTTAAAATATTTTCGTTGTAAAACTCTAGAAATAAATTAGTAGCATAAAAAGTTAGAAAAAAAAAAGAAATTACAAATTGTTCTTCTATATTAAGATATTTTTTTTTTCATAAGACGTCAAAATTCACTTGTTACTAGTTTAAAAATAATTCATCGTATATTTAAAACTTAGTAGATAACTTAAGTTTCCTATGATGTGAAATTAACAAAGACATTCATTCATCAAAAAGAAACTTAATTAATTTTGCCATTAATTTATAAATTCTGGTATTTTTATTTGAATATAGTTAAATATTTGTCTTCATTTAAATATGTAAATATTTGTTTTATTTTTGTCTAAATATTCTTGATTCTAGCATGAGATTTAGTAATAGTTATGTTTTTATTTTTTAATTTTCTCAAATTGGTAAGTCAACCACCTCATTTATAGGATCACATTACTAAAACCTAGCTTAATGAGTAAAAGAAAATCTTATGATAACAACGAGAAAAATTAAAAATGATCAATAGAATACCGTGCAAGTACAACACGTCTTCTGATACAAAACTTTTCAATTACTCATCAACCTTGGTGTTGGGGAAGAAATATTTAGTACTCCAAAACGTGTGAGAAGTTTTATTAGAAAATAAAGAAACAATAGATGTATTAATTAATCATTAATAATGGAAGAGGAAGAAGGGATTAATTTAGGCACAAGAAGCAAAGGTTGAAGCTTTCGCATGGTGATACCGAGCCTTTCTCTGGTATCCATGGTGGAGGGTGTGACATGACTCTGAAGTTCCCAGTCGAATCGGTGAAGCAACGATCCCAGCACAAGATGAAGAATTCTGTGCGCTAGGGGCACACCTGCACACATTCTCCGTCCACTTCCAAAAGGAATCAACCCAAAATGATTTCCTTTGAAATCAATGTTCTTGCAATCATCCACAAAGCGTTGGGGCTTGAAATCAAGGGGTTGCTCCCAGACATCGGGATCTCTCCCAATGGCCCAAGCATTCACCAAAACCTGGGTGTCTTTGGGAACGTGGTATCCCATGAACTCTGTGTCCATGGTGGCCTTCCGAGGAACAAGGAACGGAATGGGAGGGTGCAATCGAAATGTTTCCTTAATCACGGCTTGTAAGTAGGGAAGGTTGTCTATGTCGCTCTCTTCAACTTCTCTTCCACGCCCAACAACCCTATCGAGCTCGCTTTTCACCTTCTGCAGACACTCCGGGTTGCGCATAAGCTCCATCATCGTCCATTCAATTGTGCTGCTTGTTGTCTCTGACCCAGCCAAGAATATTTCCTGTTCATCGTTTAACATCACTGGTTACTACCACCATATACACAAATATAAAATGCTGAAATTAAATTTTTTTGCATATTTGTACCAAAATGAAAATGTTGAGGTCCTTGTCTGAAATTTTGACTCCTTCTTCACTGTTGCTGTTTTGAAAGTCGATCAACACATCAAAAAAGTCCCTTGTCTTCTTATCAGAGTGATGCTCTTCCAAACGTTGTTTCACGAACTTCGACGCGATTTCCAGAGCTTTTTCCATGTCTCGATCCATCTTCCTCCTCAAACCCTGCGGGTCCAGCCACCTCAGCCACGGGAACATGTCAGCGACGTTTGCGTGCCCTGACCACTCCATCAAACCCATCATCGCAGTGAAAAACTCCGACCCGTCTTCCAAGTCAGGGTCCAACAGGTCCCGCGACAGCATCAGGTTCCCTAGCAGGTTGAACGTCATCAGGAACACGAACCGCGCCACGTGGACTCCGCCACCCTCTTCCAACTTCCCAGCCTCTTTGCTCAACCATGTTATCATGTCGTTCACGCACTTCCGCCGCACCGGAGCGCTTTCGTTTATGCGTTTCGCCACCAGCATGTCCACGGTGACGAGGCGCCGCATGAGGCGCCAGTAGGGGCCGTAAGGGGCTATGGCCAAGGAGGATTTGTGGTAGTTGTGAACGCGCATGGTTTCGATTATGGTGCGGTCTGCGAAGGCGTGGTCGTGATGCTTGAAGAACACGGTGGCGGCGTCGGCTGAGAGAATAGCCATGCTGTTCATGGCTCCGATTTGGAGCCACACGACTGGGCCGTGTTTGGCCCTTAGTTCGGTGAGGGTGCGGTGAGGCAAGTCTCCGAGCTGAAACATGTTTCCAAATATGGGCCATCCCTGTGGTCCCGGCGGAAGACGGCGGTTTCTGGCATCGGTTTTGCGGCGGTGGAGGAAGATAAACAGAATAGAGAGGAGTGGGAGGAGAAAGAGTGAAAGATATGAAGTCAACGCCATGATTTCTGGGTTGTTGGAAGTTCTGTGCTGTTGTCTCTCATCTCTACTTCATATATATAAGGGCAGTGCTATATTGACATCACAAAATACATTACATTTCTTGTACTAATATATTGGTATGTGTTTTCTAAAACTTTGTAAAGGGGTTGATACTGGGAATATTATCAACCATTTCTGCAAACTTTTGAATATGTTTAACTGAACCACCATGAGTTCACTCTGCATCCACAAGGACCTACATCAAATCCCAACAGATAATATAATATTCAGGATTGCTGAATATACCATATGCCGCTTATATTATACCAAGAGAATATATTATGAATTTATTTTTTTTTATTTTTTTAATATAATTTAATGTGAATTATTAACTAATGTAATATTTTTTTTAAAAATAATTAATTCATATTAAATTACGTCAGAAAATAAAAAAATATGAATAAAAAAAGTCATAATATGCTACTTATCCTTTTTCCAACTAACCCAAAAGTCATGAAGTAGAAAATGAATGGCAACTATAACTTCTCTAAGAAGTACATGAGATTAGAGTTCACTTGCCTTCGATAATCTTAATTGGTTTTTCGAAATTCAGAGGCGTAACTTTGATTTGAGGGAAAGCTATTTCACACGACGATAGTTTGCAAGAGAAATCGCGGGAGCAAAAACTAAAGATGCGACTTTCACTAATCAATAAACTAGTTATGTGTTTATATGTTCTTACTCTTATTTAACAAGTTGTGGTTTTTGGTCTATTTAATTAGCGTGTCTCCATGTGGTATTTAATATAAAAACGTCATCGACGAAACTTTGGTGACCGTGAGGTTTTAGAATTTTTCACTCTTTCCTCATTTTTTTAGAATGTTATCATTAATATGAGAAATGGAGTTTTAGATTGAAATTCGGTATTCTTTCATTCCCTCACACACACACATTTCCAATTCAAAGGATGAAATCTTTTAACGAGTTTATTTGTTTATTAAAAAGTATACGACCTTGATGTTAATGATATAAAGTGGTAAGAATGTCATAAGATCTTATACGAATGGTAAAAAAGACCAAGGATTACAAAAACATATAAGACATTTTTATATATATAGAGTCAACCTTCAATGAAAAATGTTAGATCCATAACATTTTACCGATCATTATCTTGAGAAATTAGGCTCCAGTAGTTTGTAGCAACCAAAGCAGTTATGGATAAAAGATTGAAACCAAAAGTAGGTGGTATATACAGAACATTATAGAGGGATATGTCTTGATTGAGCCTGATACTATCAATATCTTCAATTTTTACACGCATAGAATTGAGAAGCAACGCATAAAAACCAGAAACAATAGTATAACTATGATAAAGATGTGAGAAACAACATATATGTGAAGTTGCACGAAAATTCAAAATTCAACTAAAAGAATTTTTAAAAGAGGAGAATTTGTTGTGGTTACCTACCACATTAGTGGCAATATCACTAGAGGTAGTATCAGATGTGAGTTTTTTTAGAAAGGAAATTAATCGATTGTTGACGTTGAGTAGGAGTAAATAAGTAGAAAAAATAGTGAAAGAATCAACTTGATTAACAACATTAATGGATTATTCTTGAAGTAATTCGGAGGGTACCCAATAAACTCGTAGCACTATGATTATGCAAAATTTGAGAGACGAAAACAAAAAGGTCTAATTTATTTCTTTGGTACCATATTACTGCAAAAGAAAAGAATATTATTAGAACGTAAAACATAATAAAAAATATCGTCTTCTAACACTTTACTCATAAGCCCAATATAAGAACAACAGAAAACGGAAAAATGAAAAAGGCCATAAACGAACAGAAAAAGCCCAAAAGACTTATAAAACCCAATAATGAACACTAGAAAATGAAGATTACATTGTCTTATTTTAGAAAACTCTACATGTAAAGTGAAAAAGAAAAACACATTGAAACTGAAATGATCCTCAATTATTAATGGTAAAAAAGAAAATGTAATCATAATTTAGATAGGCGTGACTTTTAGTGTCTTCTATCATCTCTTATAATGCCTTCAATTTCATTTTTTGTGGCGCAGTACTATGATGTAAACCCAAAGGTTTAGAACTAGTAATGTCAAAAATATCCGTACCTGCGAGTATCTGCGGATAAAATTCACAACGGGTAGAAAACAAATATTAAAAATGGATACCTGCTACCCGTGAGTACGAGTAGTTTTGATACCCGCATGTTAATGGGACAACTACGGGTATCATAGTATCCGTACCCGTGATACTCATACTCGCTAAACTTACACCCCTGACATTCTTCTCTTTTCTTTATTTGAAATTGGGCATATGCATCAAACCTTATATAGACAATGGTATGCTTGTTGTCAAATGATGGAATCAAAATAAGAATATTTGGCATGTGACAATAGAGGTTTATTATTTGCTTATTTTGTTTATTTTTCAGGAACCAATCAGAATAAGTGAGTTTGTTGGTCAAAGCACTAATTAAAGAATTTCCATTATGTTGAACGTCATTTTATATTTAATTTTACAATTATTTGGACTTGTATCAATTTGAGTTTATTTAAACTTTATTTAAAATTTTTGACAATAATGTATTTTATTTTATTTTATTAGAATTTATGATTAAATATTTGTTTTTTAAATAATTTTGCATATACCCGCGGGTATCCTTGGATACCCGTAGATATGAAAAAAATAGACGGATACCCGCACAATGGATACCCGACAGATATGGATATGGGTACGGGACAGATATTTATCTAGCGGGTAGGGTATAGAAGAGCTACTACCCAGACCTTACCCGCCCCATTTTGACATCCCTATTTAGAACCTATCAGAATTTGTAGTTTTAAATGTATTTGAATAGAGAGGTATTGGAATTGGGATGCGATGTTATTGATAGAAAGAGGAAGTAACTCTTTATAAACTCATTAAAGAAAGTTATAAGAATAAAAATGGAAGTTATTAACGACTTATTTAAAAGTATTTTTGCAAATAGAGAAAAGTTTACTTTTGACAAGTGTAATGTAGATGTCACAATTAAAAAAAAAATACATTTTACATTTTTTTTAGGTTGAAAAAATTTAGAAATATTGTAATAGTTTGTAAACACCTAAAGTTGAAAAAGCTAACGAAATCAACTTGCTCTTGTCTTTGTTCACCAACTTTCTGTCTCAGTTTCTTCAAGTTCTTATCTTCTTGCTAGACTTCTGCAATTTACATTTATTTCATCTTTGTAGTTTCTTGAATGTTGCTTCATTGTTCATACTTTTATACTGTTCTGCACTTTCAAGTTCAATATATAGTAAAACTTTTAATGTGAAAAATCATAAGAAAAATAACAAAACCTAATCTAGCACAACTAACTCCATTAGGAATACTGTGACTTTTTTTATACAGCTGATCTATCTCAATCTCACCTAACTTGGATGATTATCTTTCTATTATCTAGCTAATTATGGTAGAAGCGTAACTTTTTTCTAAGAAGATTGATACAACACTTCTCTCACTCTTTTATCATCAGAGTCAAACTTGTTTCCTTTATGGATACTTAAACTCTTCTAAAGCCACAATTAGTAGGGGATAGATAGTATCCCATCAATTAAAAGAAAAAAAGAGACTTCTTTAGCAAGGTTCAATCAAACACTTCATTGGACAATTAGATATATTCAGACCCAGAAAAAGAGTGAAAGCAAATATTCAAAAACCATGCATTCTTCTATTTGATTATACTATTTACGTATAAATCTGAATTGTGCTCTGAATATTCTGAAACTGTAAGGGCTATACTAAACGGCATGCAACTTACCTTCCCAATGAACAGAATCAAAGACAGTAGAATTGCGACAACCTTTGTCTGTATATGTTTTTGCATGCCTGTCACAAATTTTATATGTAAATCAATAACCCTTACAATCTGACACAGTTTCTGGGGTCTCTATTCCCACAGTAGAAGTATTTTCTGTCATATGTATGTATCTATATGCCTGTGTACACTACAAAATAATGTGGCCAAAATGCTAAAACAGAGACCTTGCAGACTAAAATTTCAGCTTTGCTTTTTTTTTTTTTATCTAGAGTGAAAGTTGTTAAAATTCAGATTCTGTTATTTGCCCCAGTTTCCAATGATAAACTAATATAAAAGGTGTGTTAATATTTAGAAAATGTTAAGACTACTTTTAAATTTGGAGCGCCAATCTCGGCTTCAAACTCTCTTCTTTTCTGAAGGCTTTTGCTTTAGAGGGTAATGAAGAGTGAAAGAGAGAAAAGCTGAAATAATTCCCTCACTTTTTGGGACAACATACATTACCAGAATGGTGGAAACTCTTCTGAAGGTTTCCAATGGTGATGGGAAGCAATAACATTGCCCCCACCCATGTGCCATTTACCCGTCACACCATCATCTTATATCATCAATCATCAAATTATAAAATTAAAATAAGGGTTAAATAAGCTTTTGCTATTTCACAAATTTCTGCAATTTTTCGGTATAATAAGAAGAATAAAGCTCTGAAAAGAACAGTAATCGGAAAGAAAAAGAAGTAATTGGTTGGTCAGGGTTTGTACTGTTGTGGGAACCGACAATTTCAAATATCAAAGTGATTGGAACAAGTTGTGTACTATATTTGGTGTGTTTTGACTAGCTAGGTCAACTTTTGTCGTGAAACTAAAGCTTTAATTCCAGTCATGTCCCTGCCATTTGCATCTTTATCATTCAATTCTATGCCTGACTTGAGGGTGTGATGTGAGAAAAACTTTGCTTGTTTATGACTTAAAGCAGAGGACCCTTCTTTTCTTCCTCAACATGGAAAAAGTAGCAGTGGCCAAACCAAATAATGAGCACTTTCTTCTACTCACACACACATATGTTTGTGTATATATATAATTAGTTACTATGTTAATTATCATTATGAGTAACACTTTTTACTCAGATTCAAGGAAATCAGAGAACATCTCTCGTATTAAACTCTGTTTATCCGATGAAAAACATATTTAACAAATTATCATGAGAGGGATGAATCCTTTAAAAGTTGCACATGTTAATTGCATCCATTGTCAACACATAGTGGTCCACATCTCAACAAACGTGGGATCCAAATTCACTAACTGGGGATTAACATGGTTGTGTAATAACTGAGGAACTCATTCTCTTTAGCGTAATAAGGCCAAGCAAAAGAACAAAGCATTAATTAAATTGTGAGAGTAAGCGACAACAGCAATCATAAACGGTACCACCCTTTCCAAATCCCACAAACTTTAATCATCACATTAGTCCTAATTACCTCTCAGGGACTTATAATAATAACACTGCAACACTTTTCCTCAATCACTCACTCTCTCCAATCATGCTACGTTTTCCTTCTCACTCCATCTCAAATTAAAAACACCACCATAACCATTCTTGCTCCCTTCCCACACCATAACATGAAACACCCTTCTTCCATAAACCTGTCACTGCCATTGTTGCCATTGACATTGGCATTGGCCTTCGCTATTTTCTGTGTTGCAGAGAGTGCATGGCAAAATGATACACTCGCCCTCACCCAATTCCGCCTCCAAACCGACACCCACGGCAACCTTCTCTCCAACTGGACCGGAGGCGACGCCTGCTCCGCCGCGTGGCTTGGCGTGGAATGCTCCCCAAACGGCAGAGTTGTGGGCCTCTCGCTTCCTTCCCTCAACCTCCGTGGCCCAATTGATTCTCTCTCCCCACTTTTATACCTCCGCTTCCTCGACCTCCATGAAAACCGCTTAAACGGTACCGTTTACCCACTCTTAAACTGCACTGCCCTCGAACTCCTCTACCTCTCCCACAATGACTTCTCCGGCGAGATTCCGCCGCATATATCCTCCCTCCGCCTCCTTCTCCGCCTTGACATCTCCGACAACAACATCCGCGGTCCAATCCCCGACCAAGTCGCCAGACTAACCCACCTTCTCACTCTTCGGTTGCAGAACAACGCCCTCTCCGGCCACGTCCCCGACCTCTCTGCTTCACTCCTAAACCTCACCCAACTCAACGTAACCAACAATGAACTTCGTGGCCACGTTCCCGATTCCATGCTTTCAAAATTCGGCAACGCCAGCTTCTCCGGAAACCACGCTCTATGTGGGTCCACCCCGTTGCCCAGATGTTCCGAAACCGAACCAGACACGGAGACCACAATAACCGTTCCTTCAAAACCGAGTTCGTTCCCTCAAACAAGCAGCGTGACTCTCTCTGACACCCCGAAGAAGAAAGGTCTGAGGGCGGGTGTCATAGTGGCCATTGTGGTGGCGGTTTCCGTGTCGGTGCTGGTGGCGATTTCGTTCGTGGTGGCTCACTGCTGCCCGAGGGAAGGGGGAGGCTATGGGTCGGCGATGGGGAGCGAGAGTGGGAAGAGGAAGAGTGGGAGTAGTTCTGGGAGCGAGAAGAAGGTGTATGGAAATGGTGGGAATTTCGATAGAGATAGCGATGGGACGAACACCGAGACGGAACGAAGCAAGCTGGTGTTTTTCGATAGGAGGAACCAGTTTGAGTTGGAGGATCTGCTTCGAGCATCGGCGGAGATGCTGGGAAAAGGGTGCTTGGGAACGGTTTACAGAGCGGTCCTCGACGATGGCTGCACCGTCGCAGTGAAGAGACTGAAAGACGCAAACCCCTGCGAGAGAAACGAGTTTGAACAGTACATGGACGTTGTAGGGAAGCTCAAACACCCCAACATTGTTAGACTCCGAGCTTATTACTATGCCAAAGAAGAAAAGCTTCTTGTGTATGATTATCTCCCCAATGGAAGCTTGCATGCTCTTCTTCATGGTTAGTTTATTCCTCTAATATACTGTAATTTATTAGGGTTAGCTGAATTTTAACGTTTTGATAATAACGATAGGTAACCGTGGACCTGGAAGGATTCCATTGGATTGGACAACGAGAATAAGCTTGGTGTTAGGTGCGGCCAGAGGGTTGGCTAGGATTCATGCAGAGTACAACGCGTCCAAGATACCCCACGGGAACGTCAAATCCTCCAACGTGCTTCTCGACAAAAACGGCGTCGCTTTGATCTCCGACTTCGGGTTATCGCTGCTGTTGAACCCGGTTCACGCGATCGCGCGGTTGGGAGGGTACAGAGCGCCGGAACAGGTTGAAGTAAAGAAGCTGTCGCAGGAGGCTGACGTGTACGCTTTCGGGGTGTTGGTGTTGGAGGTGTTGACGGGAAGGGCGCCGTCGACTCAGTACCCTAATTCCGCGGCGCGTCCACGCGTGGAGGATGAGGGTGAGGTGGATCTTCCGAAGTGGGTTCGGTCGGTGGTGAAGGAGGAGTGGACCGCTGAGGTGTTCGACGAGGAGCTGTTGCGGTACAAGAACATCGAGGAGGAGTTGGTGGCGATGCTGCACGTGGGAGTGGCGTGCGTGGCGGCGCAACCGGAGAAGAGGCCGAGTATGATGGAGGTTGTGAAGATGGTTGAGGATCTGAGGGTGGAACAGTCTCCTCTGGGAGAGGATTACGATGAGGCACGGTCACGCAATTCGCTTTCGCCGTCGCTTCCCACCACCGAAGATGGCCTTGCTTAATCGTAACGGCGTTCTTTGTTATGATTGCTGCACTAACTTATTACTGTGTCATGCATGCTCCTCCTCCTCCTCCTCGTTTTTAGTTTATCGTCTCTCTCTTGTGTTTCTTGATTCTTGCTTTCTTTGTGAAATGCTGTTGTTAATTCTCTTAAATCAATTAATCTATGGCCATGAACGCGTTTGTGTACACTGTCGCTTTGGGTTCTCCTAAACTATGCCTCCTCCTAAGCAGAGATGCCAGTAACATCCCAATGGGCCTATTGGAATAAAACAAAAAACTTTTTACACCCTTTCTTATCTATATTCACCACTATTATTAATAAAATATTATATCAAAATAATAGTAATAATAAATATAAATAAAGTATTACAATGAAATAATAGTTTATAGAATTATAATTTAAAGATGTAAGAAAAAAAAATTAAAAGTGTAAAAAAATCATCCCTTATTGAACAAAAGTCCGTGAAAAGTATTCCATCACATGAACCTACCAATGACATTAAAACAAATATGTTAAATTTTATAATTTATACCTTTAACTAATTTTTAAGTTATGAAAATATTGAAAATGTGTCTAATAAAATTTGGTGGTCCATTCAGTATTAACAAAATTTATACTTTTTAAATTAAGTCTATTTATTTAATTTTCTTATTATTTGGATTATGTAATTTTTATTTGGTATGTTATCTTATTTCTTTATCGTCACATTATTCTTTTATGATTTAATAATTTAATTATTATTTATGTGACAACTTTTACCCTCAAATTCAACTTCTATAATTAAAAAAAATGATTCAACATCAATAAATCTCCAAATTTGTCTACATTCTTTTCACTCGTTAAAAAATTGATAAAAAAAATGATAGAAAAAGTAAAGAATTTTAGAAGAAAAAAAATGTATATAGATTATTGCAAGCAAAAACACTAAAAAGCTTTTACATGGTTTCAAGAGTGGGAGAAAGAAGTGCGATGAGAAAGTTATCTTTTGTGATAATGAGGTGCATCAAAGATCAACATAAATAATAATATGAATGCGGTTAGAGTCCAACCAAAAATAGTATGTATTTATCGTTGATTTATGCATATCTTCACATCAAAAACTCATTTGAACATATCCAAAATTATCATGAATTTAAAACTTACTTAAACCAAATTTACACATCAAAATATTATATTTCAAAAGTTTAAATTGTTTTATATGTTCCATCAGATAAGTTACTCATTACTAACCTAAACATGATATTAATAGTCATATTGTTTAATAAGAGAAATTTTTTTAAGATTCGGAAATTACACATCTGAGAATTTATATTGATTATTAGGAACATGTTCATACTTACATTAAAAAAATAACTAAACAATTTGGTTTTGATTTAATTATTAATGAATTAAAAGAATCCTAAACATCAAAAGTCAATCTTTAAATATCTGTAATTTTATTTATAATTACATTTATATAAATTATGTATTATTTTTTATTGTATTACTAACAGTAATTAAAAATATATTATTTTGACTTTTTAAAATTGTTGGTCAAAATCGGTGAATATTGATTATGAAACCTAATATGAAAATTATGATTTGAAGTTTTTTTCTGGGAAGTTTGAACTCAAGATTCCATCGTAATGGAAGCACATATGGTCCTGCTTAAAGCATGCTATGGTAATTGTTAAGGCCAACTAATACATCATTAATTATTTGTATGACCTTAACCATTACCACACTTTAAGTTTTCCTATTTTGCCAAGTATTCTGGAAGTTTCCGCCAAACCATTTTTGGTACAGTAATGAAAGGCTTTAGAAAAGTTCTATGTGAATTTTTTTATTGGCTAAAAATGTATATAAATAATATAGAATATATATATATTATTTATTTTTAACATTCTGTTTTATATTTACTATTAATTAAAGAATTATTTATTTTATATATATATAAAATAAATAATTCTTTAATTAATATTAAATTGTTAATAATAAAAAATAATCTACTAATCCGTTGAATTAAATTCAGCTAACATGTATTTACGTATTTCATTTTATTTTATTAATATTAATAATGCTTTATTCGTTAAAATATCAAAAGTCTAAATTAAAATTTACAAAAATTAAAGTGATAATGAAAAGTACTTAAGAAACTAAACTAACTAGGTATGAAACTTGTTTCAGAATAGTGTAATATTGAGATGCTTGGAAAATGTTTTCAAAATATACATTCTTAGAAAATATTGTCATAAGTTTTTGTTATGTTGTTATAAGATTTTATTTATAAAAGGGTCGAACGAAACAATAGATAAGCAATAAGTGAAATTTTCATCGGATTAATTTTAGCTTTTACTCTTTACAAAATCGATAAAAGTAAATGAATGAAGTCATAAGTGGAAAGCGCCACCCACAGAATTTGACATTTAATTAAGAATTAGATGGGCCTCGCAATTCCGGGTGCCACTGTGAAAAGCTGGGCCTTCGAATTTTCTATCCAATCAAAGCAACTTAAATAAACACAAAATAAACCTTATGTCCGTGTATTTTTTTTAACCAAAATTTAATCACACTGCACTTGTTAGAAAAATTTAACGCTTTGTTTGACTTTAGTTTAATATTATCTTATTTAATAAATAATATTTTAGAATGTAAAGAACTTGGGAAAATTGATTTAATTCCGAAATTGCAGCTTTAGCGCACTCCTAGCTTGAATACCGTGTGCTGCACTGCACCTTTTCGGTTTCTCCCATGCTTCCGAATTCCTACAGGGATGTCCAAACCAAAGATTTAATAAAGATGGGAAAAAAATAATAAGTTTAAATTAATTTATTTTTGAATTGAAAATAATTAAAATTTATAATAGACGTGTAACGGTGGAGTTATTTTACAGGGGAAGTTTGTTTTACAAAAGGTCATCGTCGCCTCTCAGATTTTTCTTTCTTGGACTAAGGACAAACAATTTCTACGCCAGAAAGAGCTACAAACCAAAAAAGCGGTTTAAAAGGGCATTATAAGTGTGCAGCATATTCGCAAACTCCTTGTGCTCATATAACTTCATCTTCTTCGCTCTCATACTCTGTGTTTGCGTGGAAAAGAAGCGAAGATGCATTCCAGTCACTTACTTCTCGAGGAACCCATTCGTATGCTTTCCATTCTTGAACCATCTAAGGCCGTCAGTAACTTCTTCTTCTTGGTCGTCTTTTTTTTTTCATTTGTGTTATTTGTTTGTTTTTTGAATTTATTTTGCATTTTCAGAGTTTTTTTCCTGCAATGACGAAGATTGTTGGTACGCTCGGGCCGAAATCTCGATCGGTCGAGGTTATTTCTGCTTGCCTTAAAGCTGGAATGTCAGGTATTTATTTTTCTTCCTTTTGCTTCATTGTTGTTCTGATATTTCTCTCTTTTTTTCTGATTCTCCACCGTTTGCTAAGCGCTTATTTGTTGTTGGATGATTTTTCTATTTTTCTGCTGTAGTGGCTCGTTTCGACTTCTCTTGGGGCGGTCCTGAATATCACCAGGAGACTTTGGAGAATTTGAAAACCGCTATCAAATCTACTAAGAAACTCTGTGCTGTGAGTTTTTCTTTTTCCTTTTTTTTTCTTGCTTAATACCTTTTTTGGTTCAGATGTTCTCAAAATGTTTGATTGCTTAGGTTAGAAGTTACCAACGAAACCCTTGTGTTTCACATCTTTGTTGTCCGTTTCGTTGGAATTATGATTTTGCTGAGCGCGTGGGGGATATCTATTTTTGTCCCTCCAATTTATTCATGCATGCATTGCTATTGATTAGGTTTCTTGCTGAATTTGTGGATTTAATGGAAAGGGTGCTGAGTGTTGGTTGGTTACTACTCAATTGTTGTCTTTAACAGGTAATGCTAGACACGGTGGGAGCAGAGATGCAGGTTGTTAACAAAAGTGAGAAATCTATCTCGCTCCAGGCTGATGCTCAGGTTGTTCTGACTCCTGACCGGGGACAAGAAGCATCTTCAGAGATACTGCCTATCAATTTTGATGAGCTGGCAAAGGTTCACTATAGTCTTGTCGTGATATTCTGTGATTGACTTACTATTGGAAAGTGTCTTGATTCTGATCACCCCTAGCACCCTTAATTTTGGCCTCTTTGGGGATTTCCAAATTGCAGTCTCAAGGCTGCTGGTGGTTTAGTTCTACATTGCTAGTGATAAGACCAAAATAACATAATTGGAAAACAACGTTCATCTTACGAGTTGATTATGAGACCGAGTTAGGATTTTAAGACTTACTTTTCATGTACATATTTTCTTGGAATATTAACCTGAGTGGTTTAGTTTTGTCATTTTTACTCTTCATTGCATGTGATAGTACTTGGTTTGGAGTCTATTGCACCTTCTTGCCAGTGTTTAGCAATTTTGCTCTTGCTTACGGTGTTAGAACTTATTAGTAGTAAATTGCATTTGCATGATTTTTCTTTGGAGGGCCCTTGATCGAATTGTAATTTGTTACTCTCTTCGCTACATGATTATTGCAACTCATTATGTGGACTCGTTTCCATTTTTCCTAATGCAACGCTTGATTTGGTTTAAACCCTAATCTTGTTTGGATTGTTCACAGTCGATTAAGAAGGGCGACACAATTTTTGTTGGTCAATACTTGTTCACGGGAAGTGAAACTACTTCTGTATGGCTAGAGGTGAGTTGGTTACAAAAGACAATTTATTCTAATGAGCCCTCTTCTGTTTTTGTTATTGTGCGTGTTCTTCTATTTTTTATAATCTTTGTTAACCATTTGTGTTAGTTATATTGTGATTTTCTTCATATACTTGAAATTAAAACTTTGTTGATATTTTCAATCTGTGTCAATGGCATAGGCTGACTTAAGTAGGAATAGTTGAAGTCCTACATGCATGTTGAGTAGTTATGCTGAAACTATGCAGGTGTCCGAAGTTACAGGTCAGGACGTTGTTTGTACTATAAAGAATTCAGCAACGTTAGCAGGGTCATTGTTCACTTTGCATGTCTCTCAGGTTCATATTGATTTGCCTACCCTCACTGATAAAGACAAGGAGGTAATTTCTGTTTTTTTACTTGCATGTTTGAACGAGTCACTTATCATCAAATATGTATAGTTTGTATGTGCCTAAACATAGGATTTTTTGAAGTTTTGGGCTATTATTTTTTCCTTGCCAGGTTATAAGCACCTGGGGCGTAAAAAACAAAATTGATTTTCTATCATTGTCATATACTAGGCATGCTGAAGATGTTCGCCAGGTAATTTGTCTTCCACATTCTTTGCTCTGTTTAGTTTTTTGGAGTTCATAATTGGTCATTTAATTTATTTTCTAGAGCTGTTTCAGGTTTTCTATTAAAAACCTCTAGTGTGCTTGAAATGCAGGCCCGTGAATTCCTTTCTAAGTTAGGAGATCTAAGCCAGACTCATATATTTGCAAAGATTGAAAATGTTGAGGTGAACTTCATTTTTTCATAATTTACTGCAAAATTTAGTTTTTTTTTTATGTAAATTAAATTCCTGTCAGAGTTCTGATTGAACAGCATATGCACACCTGTATTGTTTTCTAGGGATTGACCCACTTTGATGAAATTCTACAAGAAGCAGATGGTATTATTCTTTCCCGTGGGAATTTGGGCATTGATCTTCCCCCAGAGAAGGTTAGATTCTTCGTTAAACTGAATTTTGATAATAGACTAAAGAGCTCTACTTTTGTATGTTTTGTTCTGACTTTGAACATGTTGAGAATGTATTTAATACTTCCAGTATTATAGATTTGTATTCATAATGAATTGAAATAAGTATGTGCTTCAACATGTTTGAGTAAGAGCTGATAATGGACAAAATTGTTCCAATGCTACTTTTTGTTCTTGGTCTCTTTTGAAATGGTGTTTGTTATTTAAATGCTTGAATGGATTTTTTCTTGCCTAGATCATCTGGCCCACTTTTCTTTCAATGGATGTGGTTGGTACTTGGTTGGTTCGAACAAGTTTTAGCTAGTAGATATATCCCAAGTATGTAGTCTTATATTATATTTGATTATGAAATTATGAATTTTCCCGAGTACCTTTTTCCTAATAACTTAACTAGATTTTGTTTTCAAAGCAACATAGTTTACCAAGTTTTTGTAAATGTTCCAAATGTCTGTTTTTGAACCATAAACGTATATAACACTGATATCGTGAGTCTTCATCTGTTTATAAGTGTAATTAAATGTACCAATAGTCAATGAGTGAGTGGGGTTTGCTGTTAAAACCACAAACTTTGAACAAAGAAATAAATGAGACTTTTGCTGAGCAAGGGAATATATCTTTTGGAGTGGAATGGGATGTTTGACCTGAGTCAGTATATTGAACTGATACTTAATTTCAATGCTCGTAATGTCAATCATAATTCATAGACAGACCATTGCAGAGGTGTTAATCAACTACTATTTGCTTCTGTAGGTATTTTTCTTTCAAAAATCAGCCCTTTACAAGTGTAATATGGCTGGCAAACCTGCTGTGCTTACTCGTGTTGTGGATAGCATGACTGACAACTTAAGACCAACTCGTGCAGAAGCCACTGACGTTGCCAATGCTGTTTTAGATGGTAAGTCACCTGTCACATGATCCTGCTAGTTAGGGCGGTGGTGACTACTAGGATGTCCAGGAAATTTATATCTTCTTGTTAAGTTTATATATATATATATATATATATATATATATATATATATATATATATATATATATATATATATATATATATATATATGTGTTTATATAT